>ERZ827168.569-NODE-569-length-58829-cov-7.405622_pt1 | contig 58829 bp, 53 predicted proteins | sample MGYA00519868_ERZ827168 | MGnify/ENA primary metagenome ERZ827168 (study PRJEB31778, sample SAMEA3449271) | human gut metagenome | biome: human gut; feature: human-associated habitat; material: faeces | place: United Kingdom | collected 2010/2012 ... | reverse complement strand
TTAAAAAATATAAGAAAGCAAGATTATTAGCACAAGCACTCATTCTTCTTTTAAAGCCATATTTAGAAGATTCTTCAAACATTCTTAAATACTCGGCTTCAGCCTTATCATAATCTTTCAAATCAAAGTAACAATTTGCTTTTTGAATTTTGACTTGGATTGTTCTTTGGAGATTGTGAATATTTTGAAATGCCGTGATTGATTTATCAAAATAGTTTAATGCCTCAAAATTTTCATGTTTAGCCTCATGTATACGTCCAATTTGATAATATAGCATTGCAACTATATCTTCATTAACGCCAACAAGAGAATATCTCTTATAAGAATCTAAAACAATCTTTTCTAGTGTTTTTGTTTCTTTATAAACATCTTTGGTAAAACACCACAATATACAATAAATAAAAATCAGATTGTTGTCATATACATCTAAAAAATCACAACAATTTAATAATTGTTGTTCAACAATATCATCATTATCGTATTTATTACGAATTGCTTCAATTAAATCACAAAGAATGAAAGCCTTCGTATTATGATAACTTTCAATTTGGGATTTGTATCTATCATACAAATCATCTAATTTATCATCCTCATAAGTAATAATATAAGAAAACAATTCTAGAGTAAGATTATAAGCCTCATCATAAATAGATCGTCTATTATCATAGGTGACATTATAATAATTAGTAATCTTATTAAAAATATCTTTAGTAAGATTCCTCCTGCCAGCTTCAATGTCGTACAACATTGATTGGTTAATGCCTATTTTAGAAGCTAATGTCTTGGTATCATCTTTGCCATTGTGTAAATTTTTTATATATAAAAGTTCTAAATCAGTAATCAATTTATATTATCCTCTTTTGTTTTGACCATCTTTAACGCAATTTTTTGTTATTTTGAAACACACACATTCATCATCTTCATTTAAAGAACATGATTGATATGCATTAGACTTGAATTCACATGCATTCTTTTTGTCTTCATCCGAATTAACAGTAAAGCCACAACATACTAAACATAAAATTAAAATCCCTAAAATCTTTTTCATAGAAAATACCGCCTTTATGATTATATTTTAAATAATATAAGAATACTTGTACATCTTATATTTGGTCATAATTTGGGTATAAAAAAATAGTGGGTTAACACTATTTTCCTCTTCTTGCTTTTCTAGCTGCTTCAGACTTAAGCTTTCTCTTAAGACCTGGCTTAATATAATACTCACGTTTTCTAACTTCTAGAAGGGTTCCATTACGAGAAACTTGTCTCTTGAATCTACGTAAAGCATCATCTAATTGTTCATTTTCTTTTACTACTACCTTTGACATCCATCACACCCCCTTCCAAGTTCTAGAATATTATACATATAAACGGCAATCTTGACAAGAAAGAATTAATCATCTTGCATCTGCTTCAACAACTTCTTATAGTGATTCATCGCAACACTATAATCACCAGGATAATACTCCTTACCCAAGTTACGATAAATATAATTATCCTTACCCTTACCAAGAATCAACAAAATATCGTCTTTATTAAGTAAATCAATCGCACTCTCAATCGCAATCTGTCTATCCTCAATAACTAAGGTCTTATACTCATCAAAGTACCTAGCACCCTCTTCTAACAATAAATTGATATTGCCACTATAAGTAGATACTTCAGTTAATACCACCTTATCAACAGCCTTTGACAAGTATTCACCAAGTTCCTTGGCAATCTGTTTATCAAAAGAAGATTTAATGCCAAGTAAGACAATAATTCTCTTATTCAATTTCTTTATTTTTCTTGCAAATTCTACAGTTTCCCTAATACTTTGAATATTATTAGCTGAATCAACATAGATATTAAAATCATAACAGTCTTCTAAGACCTGCATCTCACCCTTTAATGGCTTAATAAAAGGTAATACAAGAGAGATTTCATGCAAATCGTATCCTGTTAAGTAAAGTGCTGAAATAGCTGCTACAACATCATAAATACCCTGTTTGCTTAAAATCTTAGTAGTGAAGTCCATAGATTCATTATTGACACTTAAAGTAAACTTACTTTCCTTAGCTTCCAAAACTAAATTAGAAATCACAAAATCAGCATCAACATTAAAACCATAAGAATGAACATTCTCGCCACTTGCCTTCAACAACTCCTCATAAGATTCATCGTCCCTATTAAGAAGAATAGTAGTTGTATCATCCAATGTATATAAATAACTACACAAGAAATCATAATAATTAACATCCATCTCGGTATAATAATTAGAATATTCATTAGTACGTGTATAAATAAAAACATTAGGCTTAACCGCATCCAACTTCTTATACGCAAAAGCCAAACAATCAGCCTCAAGTGTACAAGCCTTAACACCATTATGGACAAAATCGCTCAAAAGTCTTTGATTATCCAAAATATTCAAAGTACGGTTATTACTCATCAAATGATTATCACCATAGAAAATACCATTAACACCAATTGAAGCGCATTCCTTGAAATTAGAAATCAGCTTATTCAACAAATAAGTAGTCTCACTAACACCCTCACAACCAGTACACAAGAAAATCTCTAAACGATCACTTGGATAACCATAGAACTTAGCTACAATTGAATTTAAACAATCGATAGTATCATTAACCTTGATATATATGGCATCCCTTGATGTATCAATCTCATTTTGATAAACAATGACAGACGCACCATTCTTGATAGCCTCATCCACATAGTCATGCCCATCATCCTTAATTCCAGCCACACAAAAGAAAATACAATCCTTCATTGGAACACGAGAATCAATAGACAATTGATTTATCTCTACATGAGGAACACCATCAAAAAGCTCATCTAGAAACATGACCCACTACCTCATCATCATTAACACTATCAATAATCACATCTATTACTTCACCTACAGATGCATTACCCTTGGCCTTTACATAGAAATATTGTTTAGTATAGCCACAAACATAACCATCTTCACATTTCTCTACCAACATCTTTAATTGTTTACCCACAAAAGAAGAATTAAATCTTCTTGTATATTCTTTTTGAACCTCTTCAACCTTATATAGTCTTTCCTTCTTAACAATCTCAGGAACATGACCTTCCATCTTATCAGCCACAGTACCTGTCTTTCTAGCATATGGGAAAACATGAATAAAAGAGAAACCAATTTCTTTTATATTATTAATTGTCTCATTGAACAATTCATCAGATTCATTAGGAAAACCAACAATCAAATCACAAGAAATAGAAACATCAGGAATTCTCTTACGAATATAAGCAATTCTATTCTTATATTCCTTCATGGTATAAGGTCTATGCATCAGCTTTAAAATCTCATCACTACCAGATTGTAAAGGAATATGTAAATGATGAGCTAACTTATCACAAGAAGCCATCAAATCAATAATCTCATCAGTAATCTCTGTTACTTCAATAGAAGATAAACGAATAGTCTCTAGTGTATCAATCTTTACTAAATCCTTTAATAAGTCATATAAATGATACTCACCATCAAAATATCTGCCAGTATGAATACCAACTAACACCAATTCCTTTGAAGTCTTAGATAACTTAATTGCCTGTTCAACAATCTTTTCATGATTGCCACTAGTCTCTCTACCTCTAGCATAAGGAATAATACAATAAGCACAAAATTGGTTACAACCATCCTGAACCTTCAAAAAAGCCCTAGACTTACCAGGATAAGTCTCTAACTCCATTTGTTTAAACTCATTAGTTAAAGGAGAAACAACCTTAGATTTAACATTATTATCAATCAAATCAAAAAGCTTATCCTTATCCTTAGAACCAACAATCAAATCAGCCGCATCAAAATCATAAGAGTCACCTTTAATTTGTACTAAACAGCCAACAGCAACAACATAGGCATCAGGATTAGTATTTCGAGCTCTATGAACCATCTTTCTTGTCTTTGACTCTGCAGTATTTGTTACACAACATGTAAAAATAACATAGATATCAGCCTTTTCTTTAAAAGAAACTTCCTTATATCCATGCTCAAGCAACCTATTCTTTAAGACTGTAGCCTCATAATCATTGACCTTACAGCCCAATATCATCATCGCAAAAGTTCTCATATATTATTTCCTATAATAACACTGGATAAGTAAATAGCTGCAGTTTCTGCCCTTAAAATACGCTTACCCAAGCTAACTGACTCAAAACCCAAAGAAACAATTTGTTCATATTCACTATGCTCGAAGCCACCCTCAGGACCAATCACAATCGTAAAAGACTTGCCCTTTAAATCGCTTATTTGTTTATCATCCTTCTCATAGGCAATGATATTAATATCACTCTTATACTTACTTAAATCCTTAAGTGTACAATAATCGCAAATCTCAGGAATACAGTTACGATGACTTTGTTCACTTGCTTCCCTTGCGATCTTTGTAAGTCTTTCTTGTTTATTATTACCCTTACCTGGCTTTACAACTGATCTTTTAGCTAAATAAGGAACGATTCTTTTAACACCCAATTCAGTTAATTTTTGAACCGCAAAATCAAACTTATCATTTTTAATCAAAGCCAAAATGACCGTAATATCAATATCTAATTCGTTATCTTCATCCAACAATGAATTAACCAAAGCTAAACCATCGCTATATTCACATAAAAAGATAGAATGGTTCTTATCAACCATTCTAAAAGTATAGCCATTATTAACTCTTAAGACCTTTCTTAGTTGGAAATCAATTTCCTTATTAAGCTTATATTGATCACCAATATTTAAAATATCTTCACAGAAAAATTGTTGCATTAGTCTTCCTTATCTTCATCATTAACTTCATTAACGACAACCCTAATCTCATTAACCGACTTTTCATCCGCATCCGTAACCGTTACATCAAGATTTTTATATGAGAAAGTATCGTTAACTAATGGAATTCTATCCAAACTATAGATAACCCAACCACCTACAGTATTAAATTCATATTCTTCATCGAAAGTGATATCGAAATATTCAAACATATCCTCGACATCCGCATCACAATTAACTAAATAAGTATTATCATTAATCTTTTTAAAGTATTCAATAACCTCATCATGTTCATCATAGATTTCACCAACAATCTCCTCAAGAACATCTTCCATTGTGATAATACCAGCCGTGCCTCCATATTCATCAATAACCACAGCCATATGTGACTTAGATGTTTGAAGCTGTTTCAAAAGAGCACTTATCTTTAAATGTTCAGTTGTAAATACTGGCTTTGTAATAATTTGCTTAATAGAAGTCTTAGAATCCTTATAGTAGTGATAATAGAAATCCTTCTCATGTAAAACACCGATAATATTATCGACACTACCATCATAAATAGGAATTCTAGAAAAACCTGATTCTCTAAAGTTTTGATCAATTTCATCTAAAGAATCATTTATATCATTAGCCACTACATCAACTCTAGGTGTAAAGACCTTACCAACTTCTTGATCATTAAATTCAATCGCATTAGTAATTAAATCAGCCTCATCCTCATCCATATTACCGCCTTCTTGGGCTTCTTCAACCATCGTAATGAATTCTTCACTTCTAAATTCATCACTCTCTTCTCCCTTAAATAAAGAAGTAATCAAATTAGCCAAAGCATTCAAGATAAAAGTTAAAGGCTTAAATAAGATGACAAGGACATTAATAAACGGTGTAAAGAACATCGCAATCTGTTCGGGATGAGCCTTAGCTAAAGACTTAGGTGTAATCTCACCAAAAATCAAAATAGTAATAGTCATTACAGCCGAAGAAATCAAAGCACCATTATGTTTAACTAAACTCACAAATAATAAAGTAGCTAAAGATGATGCCACGATATTAACGATATTGTTGCCAACTAAAACAGTGCTTAGTAAAGAATTATAATCTTCAGCTAAACTTAAAGTCTTCTCGGCCTTCTTATCACCATTACCAGCCATATTTTTAAGTCTTATCTTATTTAGACATGAAAAAGCTGTTTCTGTCGCACTAAAACAAGAGCTTAAGAAAATCAAGATAATTAAAACAATTATAGTATTATTGTTATTCATAGTGCCCATTAAGAGCGTTAGTGGATAAAGGAACTTCCAATTTTTTACTCTCCCTCTTTATAAATCAATAAATATATTATCAAAAATTAAAATAATCATCAATTATTGATGTATTAATATTCGCAATTAAATCATCACTCAAACCACAATCCTTAGCATGTTCATAAGCCAAAGTGACATTTCCAATATCATATTTGATATGAGAATCGCTGTCGATGACAACAGGACAATTCAATTCCTTACAAATTTCTATCATCTTTTTTTGATTCTCAGGACCATTTAATCTGAAATCATTTTTAAAACTTGCATTATTAAGTTCAACTAAAACTTTATTCTCTTTACAAGCCTTAATTACCTCATGATAATCACAAGGATGATGACCATCATCAATATGACCTAAAATCTTAATTAAAGGATAATTGATTGCCTCCAAATAGAACTTAGTATTCTCTTCGGCTGTATGATCATAACCATGATCATAGGCATGAATAGAACCAATGCCATAATCACAATTCTTGGTATAGAAATCAATATAGTCCTTTAGATATTCACCTACATTAAGTTCTACTCCCTTAAGTATCTTCATACCATTATAGCTTTTAGGAATAACACCTAAGTTAATAAAATTATGACGATCAGCTCCAAAATTAAAACGATCATGTTGGTGATCACTAAAACCATAATATTCAAGGCCTACATCGTAGGCCTTTTCAATATTTTCTGTCAGTGAACTATATGCATGTCTAGAAAATAGACTATGTGTATGTAAATCCACCTTATTTTGCATAATTAAACTCTTGTCTTAAAGAAAGAAGGAACATCATCGTCATCATCAACAACATTTACTTCTTCTCTTTTAACTTCCTCAACTGGAGCACTAACATAAGTAGTTGGAGCCTTTGCAGTCGTTGCGGTATTAGGTAATTCAAAACCAGTAGCGATAACAGTAACGATGATATTTTCACCTAATTGATCATTCATCGCAACACCAAAGATTGTATCGATATCATTGCCAGCAGCTTCCTTAATATAATCAATGGCAACTTGAGCATCATATACAGAAATATCATTACCACCAGTGATATTGATAATAGCTGACTTAGCGCCCTTGATTTGAGCCTCAAGTAAAGGAGACTTAATAGCCTTAGCAGCAGCTTCCTTAGCCTTGTTTTCACCATTTGCCATACCAATGCCAATTAAAGCAGTACCCTTACCTTGCATAACAGCCTTAACATCCGCAAAGTCTAGGTTGATATAAGCAGGAACCGCAATCAAGTCAGTGATTGTTTGGACACCTTGTCTTAAGACATTATCAGCTTCCTTAAACGCATCTTGCATAGGAATCTTACCAATCACACTTAACAACTTATCATTTGAAACAATAATAAGTGAATCGATATATTCCTTTAATGATTCAAGGCCAACTTGTGCTTGATCATTTCTCTTGCGACCCTCAAATCTAAATGGAGTAGTAACAACACCAACAGTTAAAGCACCTGCCTCCTTAGCAAGTCTTGCGATAATTGGAGCACCACCAGTACCGGTGCCACCACCTTCACCACAAGTAATGAAAACCATATCAGCACCAGCAATTGCCTTACGGATATCATCTTCACTCTCACCAGCAGCCTTAGCACCAACCTCAGGATTAGAACCAGCACCTAAACCCTTTGTAGTATTCTTACCCAAAACAATCTTGTTTTGGCACTTAGACATATTTAAACATTGTAAATCAGTGTTACATACATAGAATTCAACACCCTTAACACCATCGTTTACCATTCTATTTACCGCATTACAACCGGCACCACCAACACCAAATACCTTAATTCTAACAACTTGATTATATTCTGGCTTTGTAGTCATCTATTTCTCCTCACTTTCCTTATATGTTTCAAATAAATTCTTTATCTTAGAAGTAATTGATTCTCCCTCAACATCTTCTTCAATCCTATCTATAGTCTTATCATACTCAGCTATATTAACACAATTTACGCTTAATTCATTAAGAACAGCCTTTTCTCTATATACAAACAAGGCTCCATAATTGGCACACATATTAGCCTTTCTAGCTCCGATGATATCAGGATAATAATTCTTAACCTCAACACCACTTTTTTCTTTTAACAATTCAGAGATAGCCAACATCTCACTGCCCTCTCCCGTTAATAAGAAACTAGCTCCCTTTTCAATTATTGGCTTACATGTAGCCACAATCTTATCGACATAAGCATTAAGTGGTACATCAACCAATTCATTCAAGTCTTTAATAACCAATGAATTATTCTTATCACCATCGCTCCAAGCATAAATCGCATCATTTAAATGTTCACTCTTGTAGTCAACATTATATTTTAATAATCTTGAACATACTGCATATGGTAAGTGATATTTAGCAATAGCTAAATCACAGAATTGTCTCAAACCAGTATGAATGATTTCAGAACTTAATAATTTAGTCTTATAAATTAAACTTAAATAAGTCTCTTCGTTATTGATATTCAATAAAATGATATTATGACTTAATGAATTCTCTAAAGAAACACTCTCTTTGGCAATCGCATAATCAGCTAATACTAAATCAAGAATCTCAAGTCCTGCCTTATTGACTACTTCCACATAATCAAAGGCCATTCTTTTATCACCACATAATAAATCAATATCGATATAAGCCTCATCACATGTTTCATTCTCTGGAAGTCTACGATATGAGATGCCATTGACTGTATATTTTGTGATATGAGTATTAATAACTAACGATTCATCATCAATTTGAGTCTTTAGTGCATTTGTAATAGCACGCGCAATATCCTTTTTCTTAATACGAGAATCACTTGGAATAATTGATACTTTAAGTGAAGTTCTTGAGAAATTGTATGGTGGAAGAATCAAGATTACCTTTTCAAGCGTTGCACCCACCTTCTTTGATACATTAGCGATAGCTTCTTTTAAACCTTCTACCACACTATCACTATCAATCACATTAAAATCACTAATACCCGAAATTGGTGCACTATAGGTACAAATAATATTAAAACGTGTATTATAGAATTCACCAACTAAGATATCAACTTTGTTGTCATCTAATTTTAAAGTTGCATAAACTTGTTTTACGTTATCCATAGTCAATATTATACAATGATTTAGGTATGAAATAAGCCTGTAATTTAAGAGATAAAAAAATAATTGTTCAAAAAAGTTTATTTTATGACCTTGCATTTGACAAAAGACAATGGTATATTAATAAAGCTAGATTTAATGAAGGGAGGCATGTGTTATGTCAAGAGTTTGCGAAATTTCTGGAAAAGGACCTCTTTCAGGAAACAACCGTTCACATTCACTTCGTGCTACACGCCGTAAATGGAATGTAAATCTTCAAAATGCAACAATTATGGTTGATGGTAAACCTACGAAGGTTAAAGTTTCAGCCCGTGCATTAAGAAGTCTTAAGGCTCAAGCTAAGAATGCATAAAATCAGTGGTTAATAATTAACCACTTTTTTTATGTTTAAAATTAAAAAAGGAACCTAAATACTTAAGTTCCTAATATTCTCTTCAATATCACCCTTAAAGACGCTAGACCCGGCAACGGCTACATCACAACCTACACTTGATACTTTATAGATATTCTTGTCGTTGATGCCGCCATCCACTTCAATCAAATAACTCAAATCATTTTCCTTACGATACTTATCTAATTGTTCAATCTTACTCAAAGAATCTTCCATGAACTTTTGACCACCAAAACCTGGTTCAACACTCATTACAAGCACTAAGTCAACATACTTCAATAAAGGAATAATCTGTTCAACACTAGTACCTGGTTTAATAGAAACACCAACCTTTACATGTAAATTCTTAAAATGAGCAATTGTATCTAAACAAGCATAAATATCATCACATGCTTCAAAATGGAAAGTAATACCATCAGCTCCAGCTTTCACAAACATATCGCCAATAAAGATGGGATCACTTACCATTAAATGCACATCCATGAATAATGATGAATTATGTCTAAATGCTTTAAAAATATCAGGACCAAAACTAATATTAGGGACAAAGTGACCATCCATAACATCAAAGTGAATCCATTTACACTTTTCATTAACTATCTCTAATTGTTTAGAAAATTGAGCATAATCTAAAGATAAAATTGAGGGAGCAAGTATCATAAATTAACCTTCTTTCTTTTCCGTATAATACATTAAATGAATACAAGATTCACCGTTTTGTGAATACAAAGTACCAGCACTAGGATCACATCCTACAACCGTATTAGCTTCATATTTCTTTTGATTATCAGTTAAACTCTCATAAGCAACCTCATCCTTGCTTACATTAAAGTTTAACTCCTTAAACATATTAACAACATCATCAACATTTTTACCCAAGATATCAAAAGGAATCATATAAGTACTACTTGTCGCATAAGTCAAAGTAATCTCATTAGCCACATCAGGATTATATTTAGAACCAGCAGTCATACTCTGTTCTAAAATTGTACCCTCTTCCTTATCAGACTCAACACCAATAGTCTTCACATTAAAATTCTTTGATTGTAAGATACCCTTGACATCTTCAACCTTAAGGCCTATATAATTACCAATAGTGGCATAACAACCCTCAGATACTGTTACAACTAACTTGGTGCCCTTTTCCACCAAGTCACCTTCCTTAGGATCAGAATCAATAACGATATTAGCCTTTGTATCATCGGTCATCACCCACTTAATATTTGAACTATCAATACCCAAACCCAAGGGACTCAAGACATCTTCAGCAACCGTTAAAGATAAACCCTTAATACTTGGAACCGTAACTGGTTTATTCTTAGGCCCTATAACACCTGTCAACATTAGAATAATAAGTATCGCTAGTAATGAAAGAATCGATAAGACAATAATAAAAGCGGAACTTAACTTACTTGTAGTCTTTGACTTCTTCTTTTTCTTAAAGTCCTTAACCTCATTACTCTTCATTGAAACCATAGAGCTCTTTACAAGCACAATTGGTTTATCATTCATCGCATCCTTACTTAGACATCTCTCTAAGTCCTTAAGCATAATAGCTGCATTATCATATCTTTCCTCAAGTGATCGAGCGGTTGCTTTCACTACGATGTTTTCAACACTCACTGGAATATCAGGATTAAACTTGCGAACCCTTGGTACATCCTTATTAATATGTTCTAAGGCCACCTGTACAGGACTATCAGCCTTAAAAGGTACATCACCAGTTAAAAGCTCATAAAAGACAATACCCAAAGAATAGATATCTGATTGCATAGTTGCCTGACCACCCTTGGCAAGCTCAGGAGCTAAATAATGAACCGAGCCCAAGATTGAACCCTTAGAAGTTAGCTGCATCGCATCATTTAATACCGCAATACCAAAATCAGCTAGCTTAACAGTACCATCATCCTTAATCAAAACATTTTGACTCTTGATATCTCTATGGATTATCCCATTCTTATGAGCCTGTAATAAAGCTCCAGTTAATTGTTTCATAATCCAAACAGCTTCTTTTGGAGGCAAAGCACCTCTTCTTTGAATTAACTGTTTAAGCGTATGACCCTTAACATATTCCATGACAATATAGTGCATGTTTCCTTGTTCACCAACATCATAAACTTCTACCGCATTAGGATGGAATAGTTTAGTTGAAGTATTGGCTTCTCTTTTAAATCTTTCCAAAGAAACAGGATCATTTGCCATATCACCCTTTAAAATCTTAATGGCAACCTGACGATTTAAAATCGTATCAAAAGCTAGGTAGACATTAGCCATACCACCCTTGCCGATTTCTCTTATAACCTCATATCTATTAGCTATCTTCATTTCTTAACTATGACAATCGTAACATTGTCATAGCCTCCTTTTTTTAGTGCCAGCTTCAAAAGCGCATCAGCTTTTTTCTTTAAAGTATCATATTCTAAATTATCTAAAATATTGATAATCTCATTATCACTAACATAACCACATAAGCCATCAGAGCACAACATAAACATGTCCATATCCTTGATCTTATGAATATCACTATTCACATAATCAAAAACACCAATAGCCCTTGTTAAATAATGACGCTTAGGATGAGTTAAACTCTCCTTATAAGAGATTTCACCCTTCTCTAGCTTCTCATTAACATAGGTATGATCATTAGTTAATCTAAACAACTTCTTGTCTAAAACACCATAGGTTCTACTATCACCAACATTTAAGGTTAAACAGCCAAAAGAGGTGATCAAAACACCAGTTAAAGTAGTACCCATGCCAAGATATTTTTCATTAGTAATTGATAAAGAATAAATATATTTATTACAATCCTCAATTAAATTAGACATCTTACTTTTAGCATCACAAAGACTTGTAAAAGAAGTATTAGTAAAACGTTCCTTAATATATTCTGCCGTCTTACTAGAAGCTACATCACCTGCTTTACCACCGCCAATGCCATCACAAACAAGCGTAAGAAAATCGCCACTATCATTAGTAGCACTCATATATGAGTCTTGATTAGTAAGACGATGTAAACCAACATCGCTTAAACAATAATAATCAATCACCTAACATCTCCTTCGCCCTTAATTGTCCACAAGCTGCATCTATATCTGTTCCTCTTTTTTGTCTTAGAGTAACGCTTAATCCTCTTTTCTTTAACAAGTCATAAAACCTCAAAGTATCCTTAGGACTAGTACTCTTATATTCATTTTCCTTAACCTCATTATAAGGAATTAAATTAATATAAGCATTTCTACCCTTTAATAATTTCTGCAAGTCATCCGCATCATTAACGCCATCATTAACCCCTGCAATCAAAAGATATTCAAAAGTAATTCTACGATTCGACTTAGATTCATAATAATTAATCGCATCCATTAATCTTTCTAAGTTATAAGCCTTATTAATAGGCATCAATTTATTTCTTAATTCATCATTAGCCGCATGTAAAGAAATAGCTAAATTGTATTGTAGCTTCTCATCCGCAAACTTCTCAATCTTAGGCGCTAAACCGCAAGTTGATACCGAAATATGACGAGCACCAATTTGTAAGCCATAAGGACTATTTAAGATAGCTAAGGCCTTCAACAAATTATCATAATTATCAAAAGGTTCGCCTGTTCCCATGATTACCAGATTGTCTAATCTAGCTTCTTTTTCATCCAAAAATTTCTGAATAGTTAAAGCTTGTAAAACAATCTCTCCAGGACTTAAGTCCCTTTGTTTCTTAAGAAGACCAGAAGCACAGAAGGAACACCCCATATTACAACCAACTTGAGAAGATAAACATGCTGAATATCCATATTCAAAAACCATTAATACCGATTCAATCAAAGCACCATCTTCTAGTTCAAATAAGAATTTAACGGTGCCATCCTTTGATTCTTGTTTGTTTCTAATCTTAAATTCATGAAAAATAAAGTCTTCATTTAATTTAGCCTTCAAATCCTTAGAAATATCACTCATGCAATCAAAAGAAGTGACTCTTTTCTCATATAGCCACTTAAATATTTGTTTAGCTCTAAAAGGCTTCAAAGCAATAGAAACTAAATAATTTTCTAAATCTGTTAAATCTAAATCGTAAATTAAATTCATTTGTCTTCCTTTTTTAATACTGCATAATAGAAACAATCACCCAAATCATTAATGATTGTATCTTCTTCTTTTAAACTAAATTCCTCATGTTCCTTTAAGAAAGCTAAAACCTGCTTACCGTTCTCCTTCTTATTAAGGGTACATGTACTATATAGTATTTCGCCATTTGTTTTTAATAATTTACTTGTATTATTAAGTAAACCCTTTTGAATCACTTGAAGTTCATCCAAAGAAGATGGACTTAAATGATACTTAAGATCAGGCTTTCTACCTAGTGTTCCTAGACCAGAACAAGGTACATCTAATAAAATCTTATCGAATTTCTCATCCAAAACATCACTTAAAATTCTACCATCATAGTTAAGATAATGCACTCCATCAAAGCCTAATAACTTAGCTCTTTCTCTTATTAATTCTAAACGATGCTCATGTAGCTCGTTACTATAGGCGTTGTTTGGTTTTACAACATCCAAACAATTAAATAGCTTAGAGCCAGGTGCACAACATACATCTAATAAAACATCATCTTCTTTTAAATCTAAATGTTTAGTTAAAGAAGATGAATTGATATCCTCGATATAGAAGTAACCCTTCTTAAACTCTTCACTATTAACTAATGATTTATTAGAAGTAAAGATATCTTCATTGATGATATTAATATCCTTTAAATCAGTATACTTACATTTATTATGATTTAGACGATAGAAAACAGTTGGAATTCTTTTATAATTCATTAATATCCTAGTAAAGCTTTCATCATCATACTGACTCTTAAGTAATTTATAAATCCATTCAGGTAATGACTCATTAATATGCTCAGGTCCTTTTTTAAATTCATATTCTTTTCTTAAAATAGCATTCACAAAAGGCTTATCATGCTTATTAGCCAATTCTACATATTCATTATTAACATAATAGGCATCACTAGAAAGATAATATCTTTCATATAGAGCCATCGCAATAATAATCTTGTTTCTTAAAGAAGTAGAATTCTTTAAATAGTCCCTAAACTGATAAACCAAATAATCATATTCCTTTAAAACACCATTAACCAAATTGGTCACAAATGGTCTTTGAATTGGCTCTAATTCCTTAAGCTTTTCACGCATCAAAAGATTAGTGTAAGCTTTATCACTAATCGTCTTATATATAATCTCAAATGCTACTTTTCTTTGATTCATTATTCCAAATATAAAGGGTCTATATCAACTTTAATTGACGCCCTACCTTTCTCTTTCAAATACTTATCTATGATATCCCAAACATCATTAATTAAGGGATTTAATTTATCATTACTAATAAGAATCCTAGTCCTATGCTTACCCTTAATTCTATTTAATTCAAGTGGTCGATAATGTTTATATGGTAACTTATCTACAAGATTCGTCAAATAATCAACACTTGAATCTAATAATTCTTTTTTCTCGCTAGATACAAATATCGTCAACAAATGAGCATACGGCGGATATAAGGTCTTATGCCTATAATTCATTTCAATACGATAGAAATAATCATAGTCTTGTTTAAGAACCGCCTTCAAGACATAGTGTTCTATATTAAAAGCTTGAATTAAAACTAAACCCTTATTATCGGCTCTACCGCTTCTACCACTTGCTTGCATCAGTAAATCAAAAGTTAATTTAGCACTATTGTAGTCTTGATGAGCCAATCCTGCATCCGCATTTAAGATTCCAACTAAAGTCACATCAGGAAAATCCAAACCCTTGGCAATCATTTGGGTACCAATCAAGATATCTATTTCTTTATTACCAAAACGCTTAAGTATTTCTTCATGACTATCTTTTCTTGTGGTAGTATCCCTATCCATTCTATCTATTTTAGCATTAGGGAAAAGCTTCCTTAATTCTTCCTCAACCTTCAAAGTACCAAAACCATAATAAATCAAATTATCGCTATTACACTTAGGACAATATCTTACATTCTTATAAATCCTACCACAAGTATGGCACTTAAGGGCATCGATATCCTTATGATAATTAAGAGGATTATCACAATCCTTACACATCAAAGTAGTACCACAATCACCACACTTAACAATAGGCGCATAACCCCTTCTATTTAAAAGAATAATTACTTGTTTATTATTGTTTAAAGTAAAATCAATTTGTTCCTTTAATTCCTTAGAAATTATATAGTTATGATTCTGTTTAATTTCACATGTTAAATCAACCAACTTAATCTCTGGTAAAGTATGATTAATTCTATTAGGAAGTTTTAATAAACCATATTCACCCTTTAAAGCCCTTGTGTATGAATCCAAAGATGGTGTAGCACTGGCAAATATCGCCTTGGCATTAAAGTCAATACATCTTTTAATCACCACGTTTTTCGCGTAATAACATGGTGTACTATCTTGTTTATAAGAAGTATCATGTTCCTCATCCACAATAATCAAACCCAAATCATTGAATGGTAAAAAGATGGAAGATCGAGTACCAACCACAATGCTAACCTTATTCTCTTTTACCTTCTTGTATTGAGCGTATCTTTCATTATCACTTAAAGCCGAATGATAAAAGATAACATCATTAAATCTTTCTTTAACTCTATTTATCATTTGAGGTGTTAAAGATATTTCAGGTACCATAATCAAAACCTGTTTACCCATAGATAGATAATGTCTAGCTAAATGTAAATAAACTTCTGTCTTACCAGAACCAGTCACCCCAAATAATTCAAAGATTCTTTTATCTGAATTTAGAAATTCATCATATACATTTTGTTGATCACTAGTTAACTCTTTAAAGTTATCATTGATTATTAAATTTGACTTTAGTGTTTCCTTTTCAACAAATGTTGTATAGATACAACCCTTTTCCTTTAGTTTATTAAAAATCAATCTAGATAATTTACGGGCATCAGATGCCTTCATGCCATCATAAATCAATGAATAGATTTCTTCTTGTTTAGAAGTCAAATCAAAATCACCTTCATTTTTATAAACTAACTCATCTTTAGGTGGCTCCTTAAAAGACTTAGTGGTTTGAAGTAGCTTAGGTAACATTGTGTTTAAACAATTAATAAAAGGTGAAATGGTAGTTCTTGACAACCACTTTGCTAGTTCAAATTGTCTTTCATCAATGATAGGAAAAGGATCTAATACCTCAAGAATACTAGATAACTTAAATCCATTTGTTTTTTCAAACTCTTCGATATCAGTTTCAACACAAGCAACCACGATGCCATTAGTTTTTACATGATTAAAAATAACTTTAACCCTCTTAAAGTTTTCAATATAATCATCCGATTTATAAGAAAAAGTTTTATTTACCGCTAAGGCATCATTGGTCACATAGACTGATACAACATACATATCTCAATTATATAAAAAAGATAGGTATTACAATCTATCTAAATTTAACATGAATGATACAAACTTCAGCAATCGTACCCACACGCATATTAGGACCAAATAAGCCTAAGCCTGATGTGGTAATCGCATGGAAGGCATTCTTAACCCATAGACCATAAGGATTCTCCCATATAATATCAGTCGCAATCTTAGTTGGCAATAATTGTCCATCATGGGTGTGTCCTGCCATCATAAGGTCAACACCAGCCTTCTCTAATTCATCATATTCTCTTGGCTCATGATCTAAGACCATTATTGGTTTACTTACATCTACTTCCTTAAATAAATCGCCACTTTCTTTTCTAGTGATATTACCAAGATTTGGTCTTTCTTGGTCGGCTCTACCATATAAGTTAACCGAATTATTAATGATTACATTCTCATCATATAGAAGAACCATACCCGATTTTCTAATAAAATCTAGCATTTCCTTAGAAGCTAATTTGTTTTTGATATCATCATCATTAAAAGTAAAACCACAAAGAATTGGTTCTTCTACATCATGATTACCAAGCACCGCATACATACCATATTTAGATTTTATTTGATTAAACAAATCAATTAACTTATCAGGATTTTTAATAGCACTATATTGATTATCAAAGATATCGCCTACAACGCAGACAATATCAACATCATTTTTATTGATGATATCAACCGCTTGTTTAAGATGATATTCACCGATATTGTAGCCAAATTGAGGATCGCCAAACATCGCGATAGTCATCTCTTTAAAATTACCGCCATCCTTATTAATAGTAATCTCATACTCAGTAGTTCTAACAATCTTAGCATTGATGATGCCATAGATTGAAGTAACCCCTGTTAAAACAATGATTAATAAGGCACAGATTGTACGAGCATAAAAATCATTATACTTATCCTTAAAAACCTTAGAATAAATCCATCTTAATAAATCAATTAGGGCAACATATAGGATTAAATATAAACTAATACCCAGCCAATAAGCACCTATTTTAAATAAGGGTCTTCTTAAGAAATTATCTTCAGGTAAGATAAAAGCTAAACCGATAAAGATAGTTAAAAGAAACATTGACCACGAGAAATGTTTAAGCCAAAAGTCCAATCTTTTATTTTTAATATTTAAGGCACTTATAAACTTATACCATCTTCTACATACCCAATAAATTATCGCTACATAAAACGGCGAAAGAATTAAAGCTAACATACTTCCTCATTTCTATTTAGTTCAACATCACTAGTAATACCCTCACCTGTATTTGGCACAAAGTGAGAATAGATATTATCACCTATAAAACAAAGTACTAAAATAACACAAATTATTTTCAACAATTTAGGCTTAGCCTTCTTTAACAAGTTATCAATCATTGGAGCCAAGAAATAGACAGCTGCACAACCACCAAGTCCAAACACCAACAAGCCTTCAGCGCAGATTCTACCATTTAGGTTTAAGAAATAACCTGTATAATCCCACCAACGCATACCATCATGAGTTAATTCCAAGAATAGCGATGTATAGTATTCGACAAAACCACAAAGCACAACAGCACTACAGAATTCAGAAACCATATTCTTTCTAAAACGATATAAGATAATAAGAATCAAGACAACACCAGACCCATATACTGGAAGCCATGGTCCATGTAAAACCCCTCTATTAACGAAAGTTCCATCATTTAATAGATGTAAAGATACTTCCCAAAGCCAACCCACAAAAGAAAGCGCAAAGAATATTACAAGTAGTGTTGAAACGCTATATTGTCTATTAGCTAAGACAATAGTATCTTTTCTTGATTTCTCCGTTATATCTTGAGGAGATAAACGATCTGGATAATCCTCATTATTAAAGATATCTTTATAAAGTTCATAATGTGCTTCCTCTAATAAGGCATCATTAAATTGATTAGACTTCTCATTGTAATCAAGGACTACTCCAAAATTCTTCGCAAAGAAACCTTCAACTTTACCATATTCAGGATAAGCTACATCGATAGTCTTATCCTTATATAAGTCACCATAGACCTTTAATAATTCATCCTTAGATGCAAATTCAAATAGATACTTATCATTTAAATACTCGTAGCCCTCAATCTTATTTTTAATTGCCAAAGTCCTTACATAAGCATAATATTCTACATTAAAACTCTCTATGTATGGGTTGGAAAAGAAAATACCAGATAAACCTAAGGTAACGATATCTAGCAAGAACCAACCCACAAAAGTTAAATGACACTTGACGTATTCCCATTTATGACCATTCATCATATTTCTTGATAATTTAATCGCATCCTTTGACTTAATTGATGGATTTTCAGCCACAATATAAGGAACCATCGCATAGGAACAAGACTTAATAATGCCGCCAATGATTGTAAACCACCATAAATATAAAAAGATTTCAACTTTTAAGGCACACCAAATAGAATTCAAGACCTTACGACATCTAAAGATAAATAAGAAACGTGGAGCCTTTACTTCATCATATTTATAGCCTTCTAAGAAGATTCTTCTATAAATTATTTGATATGCATTGCGCACAAACACTAAGACAGTTGATAAGAATAATGCTGCAAATACTACTGCTATCTTAGCCCATACACCACCACCATGACTAAAGCCACTGATGGCTCTATAGATGACAATCAAGAAAGATCCGGTAGATATCGAAGAAGCAATAGTGGCAAACACTCCTTTAGTATGTCCTATTTCTAGATTACCAACATAAACATCTTCTAATTTTGTATTATCAACAAGCTCTTGGCTCTTTTCTACATCGCCCATCAACAAATCATATAAAACATTTGTTTCATTATCATTACGGATGACATTGATTGAAGTTTTTTCATTCTTAACAATCGCTGTAGACTTCGCAAAATTAGCACCAATAAAAGATGCGAATAAACAAGCAGCTACAAAAATAACATAATGTTTCTTTAATTTAGCCTTCGCTTGTTTCTTAGCAAGTTTTCGATCAAACATATAATAATCTCCCTAATTAACGCAATTATATTAAAAATCGGCTAGCTATTACAACCAACCGATAAATTAATTTATTCTAACTAACCAATAGAACCCTTCATATTAATCTTCAACAATTGATTCAACTCAACTGCATATTCCATAGGTAATTCCTTAGTAAACGGTTCAATAAATCCTAAGATAATCATTTGAGTCGCATCTTCTAAAGAAAGACCACGAGACATTAGATAGAAAAGTTGTTCCTCACTAATCTTAGATACAGTAGCCTCATGTTCAATGGTACTTGAATTATTCTTCACAATATTTGTAGGAATTGTATCAGAGCTAGATATATCGTCCAAAATTAAGGTATCACATTCAACCTTTGCCTTAGAATTAGTAGCCTTTTCACCAATCAAGACCTTACCACGATAATTAACCTTACCACCTACTCTACATAAAGACTTAGAAATAATAGTACTAGAAGTATCAGGGGCTAGATGAATCATCTTAGCACCAGCATCCTGGAACTGTTTATGAGAAGCAACCGCAATAGAAACACAAATACCCTTAGCGCCTCTTCCCTTTAACACACAACATGGATACTTCATATTTAAATGAGAGCCAATATTGCCATCAATCCATTCCATAATACCGTTTTCCTCTACCAAAGTTCTCTTAGTAACTAGGTTCAAGATATTATCAGACCAGTTTTGTACAGTAGAATAACGACACTTAGCATCCTTTTTAACAATAATTTCAACTGTAGCTGCATGTAAAGAATCTTTAGAATATTTAGGAGCTGTACAACCTTCTACATAATGTAGGTCACTCCCCTCATCACAAATAATAAGGGTTCTTTCAAATTGACCCATCAATTCAGAATTAATTCTAAAATAAGATTGTAGTGGCTTATCTAGCTTCACACCCTTTGGTACGTAGATAAATGAACCACCTGACCATACAGCCGCATTTAGTGCTGCAAACTTATTATCAGCATATGATACAACAGTACCAAAATATTCCTTTACTAAATCAGGATATAGTTTTAAGGCAGTATCGGTATCATAGAAAATAACACCCTTTTCTTCTACCTCCTTAAGCATATTATGATAAACAACCTCAGATTCATATTGAGTTGAAACACCAGCCAAGAACTTCTGTTCAGCCTCAGGAATCTTTAGTTTCTCAAAAGTATTCTTAATAGTCTTAGGAACCTTATCCCAATCCTTTTCTACCTTATCAGATGGTTTGATATAGTAAGTGAAATCATTAAAGTCGATGTCACTTAAATCGGGTCCAAACTTAGGAAGAGGCATCTCAACAAACTTATGGTAAGCCTTTAGACGATACTCTAACATCCAATCTGGTTCACCCTTAGTCTTGGAAATAGCCCTAATAACATCTTCATTTAAGCCCTTTGTAGTCTTAAAAACAGAGACATCCTCATCTTTAAAATCATAGGCATATTCTTCTTGATTCTTAATAATATCTTGATTACTCATAATTATCTATCAACTCTTCCATCGCTTTAATGCCAATAGTACCACACTTAATACGATTAGCTTGTTTATATAGGGTATCAAAGGCATTAGCCTCTTCTAGTACGTTTTCATCATAAGATTCTTCATTTAGCATCTTCTTATATTCACCAATAATTGACTTAGCTTCTTCTTTACTCTTTCCTTTAATCAAATCAGACATAATAGAAGTTGACGCAAAACAAATCGTACAACCAACACCATCAAAACGTACATCCTTGATGATGCCATCTTCAATCAACATTTGGACCTTAATATCATCAATACATGAATCACTCGCATTATGTATCATATGATATCTTTCATCATCTACAAGACCCTTATTATGAGGATTTTGATAGTGATCTAATAATATTTCTCTTTTAAATTGTTCATCCATCATAACAATGCTCCCACACACTTTTCTAGTGTACATTCCTTAATCAATTCAACAAATCTATCAATCTCATCAGTTGTGTTATAAAGATACATGCTAGCACGGATACTTTGATCAATTCCTGTGATATTATGTAAAATCTTAGCACAATGATTACCTGTTCTTACACAAATGCCATATTTATTTAAATAAGAACCAACATCTTGGGCAAAGATACCTTTGACATTAAACGAAACAATCGCAACCTCAGCATTTGGATTATAAACTACCACATTATCCAATTTACATAGCTTATCCATCATATACTTAACTAAGTAGTTATCATATTCTTGGATCCTTACCATACCAATACTTGCAAGATAATCAATGGCACTACCAAGGCCTAAGACTCCTTCAATATTAGGGGTACCAGCTTCAAATACTTCAGGCACTTCCTTTAAAATGACATTGCCATCTTTATCAAATCTAGCATTGGCGCCTCCTCCTAAAAACATAGGATTCATTTGTTTAAGTAAGTCATACTTACCGTATAATATACCAACACCACTTGGACCTAACATCTTATGGGCTGAGAATGATAAGAAATCACAATCAATATCTTTCACATCAACTATAATATGAGGTACCGCTTGAGCACCATCAACTAGAACCAAAGCATTATTTTCATGGGCTATCTCACAAATTTCTTTAATCGGATTAATATAACCTAAAACATTTGAAACATAGGTAATACATACCGCCTTAACGCTAGTATCGAAACAATTCTTATAGTTTTCTAAGTTAAATGTTCCATCTTCATTTAAAGGAATATATTTAACATTCAATTCCTTTTCCTTAGCAACTCTAAAGATAGGAAGAATATTAGAAGCGTGCTCTAAATAGGTAGTAAGAATCGTATCACCCTTATTAAACAAATGTGATAAACCCTCTATTGCCATATTAAGCGAAGCAGTTGAACCACTTGTAAAGACTATTTCTTCTTTTCTATTTGCGTTTAAAAACTTAGCTGTCTTTTCTCTAACACCATCATATTTCTTCGATACATTAAAAGAAATATCATAATCACCACGATGAATATTACTTGTAGATGTAATATAAAATTCATTAACGGCATCAATAACACACTTTGGTTTTAAGGTAGTAGCCCCTGAATCAAAATAAATAATTTCAGGATTATTTTTTATAACAGGAAAATCATCTCTTACATGCATAAATCACTAACCTTCTTTTCAGCTAATTCTTTTAAGACCAGCCCATTTTCAAAGCCTTCATAGAAATTCTCACTAGGCATTAGATAACTTAAAAGTAATAAACTTAAAGAAGCTTTCTTATCCAAGCCCCTAGAGTTCATATAGAATAAGACGTCATCATCAATTGTGCCACATGATAATGAGTGAGAAGCTTCTACATCATTTTCATCAATCAACAAGATTGGCTCAACCTTGCAATTCTTAGGATCTTCAAAAGTTAAACAATTAGACTTTTGATGACACTTACAATTCTTAGCACCATTAACAATCTTACCGATAATAGTCATTTTAAAGTCTGCTTGATTTAGACAAACAACCTTATTAGAAATATTAACCTTAGAATCCCATTCCTTATTAATTAAGTCAAACTTAATGTCCTTATCATTACAACCAAGATATGTAGAATTAATAATTAATTCACTATGAGCATTAACTTCAATCTTATTTTGATGTTTTAGATTGAATCTATTTAAATCTAAATAATTAATTTCAACATTTGAATTAATTACTTCACCTTGTTCAATTAAAGTTATATCTTTGTCTGCATTATTAAAAACCAAGACTTTATAATCACCATCTTCAAAGTGATAATTAATTTCTAAGTCCTTATTTAAAACGATAGTAATTACTTCAGAAACTTTAAGATCAATATCTAAAGTACCTTCAACATTAGTATATAACTTAGCCATTATTTGCCTTTCTGTTTCTTGCACAAGTACCAAGAGAATATACTAATGGTTTATTTTCCTTAACTGGTTGAATCTTTAATTCATCATATAACCAGTCATAGCCTTCATTATCAATCTTATAAACAAGTTCACTATCGCCTTCTATCACAATCTTACCATCTACGATAACATGAGCATGTGTTGGCTTGATTGAAGTAAAGAATCTTTCATAGTGAGATACAACCATTAAGCCAAGATTTGTTTCTTCTTTTAACTTTAAAATCGCATCACTAACCAGTTTAATCGCATCAACATCAAGACCTGAGTCAATTTCATCTAACATCGCAATTGAAGGTTTTAGCATCATCATCTGTAAGATCTCATTACGCTTCTTTTCACCACCTGAAAAACCATCATTGACAAAACGATGCGCTAAGTCCTCTTTCATCTTTAATTCTTTGATGCCCTTATCGATTTCTTTAATAAATTTAAATAAAGAAATAGGAGTCTCACTTCTAGCATTAATGGCAGCTCTTAAGAAATCAGAATTAGTAACACCTGCAATCTCTTGAGGGTATTGAAGAGCTAAGAATAAACCCTTCTTACTACGAGTATCAACGCTCATGCTTAAAACATCTTCGCCATTAAAAGTGATAGAACCACCTGTAACTGTATAATTAGGATTTCCCATAATAGTTTGAAGAAGTGTTGACTTACCATTTCCATTTGGACCCATGATGGCATGAATTTCTCCTTCTTTTACTACTAAATCTATTCCTTTTAAGATTTCCTTATCTTTTACACTAACATGTAAATCTTTTATTTCTAAAATATTCATCTTTTCACCTCGCTAAAAATTATAACACTATAGTAAATTAATGATAAAAAGACTATCCCTAGGTATATGTGAAATTAGGCTGAATTATCAGGCTAAAAATTGTTTTAAGAAAGCCACTATAGTATAATTTAGAGGTTTTAGGAGGTTCCAAATGGAATTTAAAGATATTCTTAAAAAATACTGGTTCTTATTACTAGTAGCTATTGGTTTACTAGTATATGTAGTTGTTTATTGTGTACAAGCTTATTCAAATCGTACTGTTTATGTTAACGCAAAACAAGAAGATGGTAAGTCAATTGTTTATACTTTAAATAATGAAAATTATTATGCGGATGACTTATATGAAGATTTATATGCATCTCTTGGTGAGAGCGCTTCTTTAGTTAAATGGTCAAAGGATGTTATTACTTCTGCAGTAGATACAACTGATGAAGTAAGTAACATGGCTAATAACTACTATTCATATATTGTTTCTCAAAATGATAAGACTAAGATTGATACATCACTAAAGAACAGTGGTTACGCAAATGGTTTTGATGATTTAAAAGAATATTGTCTAGATATGGTTAAGTCTCAATTATTCTATAATGACTATTTCCGTAATAACTTTGATACATATGTACCAAACTTGCTTGAAACTTTAAAGCCTCGTAAGGTTTATCACATTTTAGTTAAGGTAGCTGATGTAGGTAGTGCAACTGGAGATAATGGTTCAACTGTAAGAAGTGCTAACTTAACAACTGAAGAAGCTGAAAAGTATAACGCAGTTATTTCAGCTCTAGAAAATGGTGAAGACTTCAAGGAAATCGCTAAGAAGTATTCAGATGATGGCAGTGCAAGTGATGGTGGCTACTTAGGCATTTATACAACAACAAGTTCTAAGAGCACTTTTGTGAGCGAGTTTGCTGATGCGTTAAATGAAGCTGAAACAGGTAGTGTAACAGAACCTGTACTTAGCCAATATGGTTATCATTGGATTTATACAGAAGAAGTTAGCAATGATGAACTTAAGGAAAGTGATCAATTCTTAAGTGAAGTAGCTAATAACTATAGCTTCGCCTCTATCAAGGCTGTAAAAGAAAAGAGTGATGAATTAGGTTTTGAAATCGTTAGTGATAAGCTTAATGAAATCATTAATAGCTATATCGAATTAGCTGATAAGGAATTAAACGGAAGCGAGGAAGCTGAATAATGAAGAAAGTATTATTAGTATTAGTTTGTTTATTAGCTTTAACAGCTTGTGGTTCTAATCACTACTCGAACGTGAGTGAAGGAACAGAAGTAATCTATAAGGATGCTGAAGGTAATTCATTTACTAAGGAAGACTTATATGAAACAATGAAGAACAATGATGTTACTGACTTATTGAAGATTAACTTGATTAAGCAATTAGCTAACTATGAAGGTATCGATATGGAAGAAATTGCTAACTCAGTTGAGGAACAAACAAATGGTATGATCGATGCAGGATATGAAACATTTATTACTTCTTACTACGGTACAGTTGATAATTATAAGAAAAGTTATATCGCCAATGAAGCTTTAACTAGATTAATTAAGGCTGAAGTAGAAGCTAACTTTGAAACTTATAAGGAAGACTATAATCCATATAAGGCTGAAATCGTTAAGTTTGATACTAAGGAAGCTGCGCAAGCTGTAATTGATGCAGTAAAAAATTCAGAAAATACATTTGAATATGCATGTACTGAAAATGGTTATACTGAAGAAGTAACTGAGAAAGTATATAGTGATAAGAGTAATGATTTACCTGCTGAAGTTAAGGAATATGTCTTAAACGCAAAAGAAAATGGTTTATCAGATGTAATTGAAGTAACTACAGCTATCAATGATTCTGAAGGTAATTCAAGTGTAAATAACACTTATTATCTAGTTAACTTAACTTCTAAGAATGTAGAAGACTTCCGTGATGAATTCGTTACTCTTGTTAGTGAAAATATCGATAAGGATACAATCATAAACAAGTTATTAGAAAAATATAACTTAGAAGTTCATGATCAAAGAATCTATGAATTATTAAAAGCTCAATATGAGGCTGTAAAATAATGTGTATCTTCTGTGAGATTATTGATGGGAATATCCCTTCTAAGAAACTCTATGAAGATGATAACTTCTTAGCTATCTTAGATTTAAGTCAAACAACTTATGGTCATACACTAGTTATGCCAAAGAAACATTATGATAACTTCTTAACTATGCCAGCTAATGAAGCAGGTAAACTTATGGAAGTTGTTAATATTGTAGCCAACAGGATTTATAAGAATCTAGATTGTAAGGGTTGTAATATCCTTATGAATACAAATGAGGTTGCAGGACAAACAGTTATGCACACTCATGTTCATATTATTCCAAGATACAATGAAAATGATTCTATTGAAATTAAATTCAATGAAAACAAATTTGATCTTGATGAAGTCTTAAATAAGATTAATGGTTAACTTAAAAGACTATCTAAAGCAATAATAGCTTATAGATAGTCTTTTTTAGTGTTCATAATAAAAGGTATCCACATTCACGAATACCTTAAATAGTTATTTAATTGTAATGATCTTCATCATATTAGCACTGCCCTCGCCTGTTGGGTAACCTGCAGAAATAACTACAAGTTCACCAGGCTTATGGCCAAAGGCCTTGCATACAGCACTAGCTAATTCATCATCGTTTGTAAGATCATTTTGAACTCTTGAAATAACAGGAGTTACACCAGCATAAGTCTCTAGAGCATGTTGAGTTTGCTTATTGAAAGTAACTGCATAAGTAGGACAAGCTGGACGATACTTAGAAATAACCTTAGCAGTTGTACCACCTTGTGTGAAGACAACAACAGCACCAACAGGAAGTGTTAATGATGCATCAGATACCGCAATGCCGATAGCATCTTGAATAGTATCATGCTTATATTGTTTCATTGTCTCTAAGTGTTCTCTAAATGGGAAGATGTCTTCTGCTGTTTCACAGATTGAAGCCATAGTCTTAACTGCTTCTACTGGATAATCACCAGCAGCAGATTCTGCAGATAACATAACCGCATCACTACCATCTAGTACCGCATTAGCAACATCACTTGCTTCAGCTCTTGTACAACGAGGATTCTTAGTCATTGAGTCTAACATATGAGTAGCCGTAATAACTGGTTTACCATATTGGTTAGCCTTCTTGATGATAAGCTTTTGATAGATTGGAACTCTATCTGGGCTTACTTCTACACCTAAATCACCTCTTGCCACCATTACGCCATCGGCAACATCTAAGATTTCATCGATATTATCAAAACCTTCTTGGTTTTCAATCTTAGCGATGATTTGAATACTTGGCTTACCCATTTCAGCAAGAATCTTTCTGATTCTTAATACATCATCAGCTCTTCTTACAAATGAAGCTGCGATGAAATCTACATTTTGTTCACAACCAAATCTTAAGTCAGCATCATCTTTTTCAGAAATAAATGGCATAGTTAATTTAACACCTGGAACGTTACAACCCTTTCTAGATGCTAAGATACCATTTACTTGAACTTCACACTTTAATTCATCACTTGATTTTTCAATAATCTTTAATTGTTGTTTACCATCATTGACAAGGATTACATTGCCTTCTTTTACGTCATTGAATAGTTCAGGGCACTTGATAGTAACTCTATCATGAGTTCCCACAATATTTTCTTTACATAAAGTAACAATGTCACCTTTTTGGTAAGTTTCCTCACCATTTTCAAAGTCACCAAGACGAATCTCAGGACCCTTTGTATCCAATAAAATACCTAAATTAAGTCCATTTTCCTTTTCAACTTTTCTAACTAATTCAATGTTAGCTAAGTGATCCTTGTGTTCACCATGAGAAAAGTTAAGTCTAACAACATTCATACCAGCATTAGCCATAGCTAAAATAGTTTCATAATTGTTAGAACTAGGACCTAAAGTACATACGATTTTTGTCTGTTTAAATATGCTCATAAAACCTCCAACAAAAAAATATTTTAATCGATTTAACTTGATTATACAAGTCTATCAAACAATCTATATAAATCTCTTTTTGACTCTTTCGGCATGTATAAAGCTTCATCAATTGGCATATTAGTAATTTGATTACTACGAATGCCACAACAATGGCCACCAACACCATCTAAAAGTAAATCTACTGCATGTTCACCAAGTCTAGATGCTAGTACTCTATCATTAGGAGTAGGTGAACCACCTCTTTGAATATGGCCTAATACTGTAGCTCTACCAGAGAATCCAGTTCTTGATGTAATCTTGTTAGCCAAAGAATTAACATCGGTTAACTTTTCAGATACAATGACAATCGCATGATTCTTACCCTGTCTATCTAGATATGCAAGCTTTTCAATAATAGCCTCTTCATCAAAGCCAGTTTCAGGAGTAACCACAATTTCAGCACCAGTAGAAATACCAGACCAAATAGCTAAGTCACCACATCTATTGCCCATAACTTCAACAATTGAACAACGGTGATGGGAACTTGAAGTATCTCTTAATTTATCGACACATTCTACAACCGTATTAAGTGCAGTATCAAAGCCAATTGTAAAATCAGTACCCGCAATATCATTATCGATAGTACCAGGTAAACCTATACAGTTAATACCTTTTTTAGTTAAGGTTAGTGCACCTCTATAAGAACCATCACCACCAATAACAACAAGCGCATCAATATTATGAGATCTTAACATCTCACAAGCCTTATCTTGAACAGCTTCTTCTTTAAATTCAGGAAGACGTGCAGAACCCAAAATAGTACCACCACGAGATAAAATATCAGAAACACTAGATCTATTAAAGTCTACATAATTGCCTTCAATTAAACCCTTATATCCATCTTTAATACCAACCACATCAATACCATTAGCCAAGGCGTTACGAGTAACTGATCTAATGGCAGCATTCATACCTGGAGCATCGCCACCAGATGTTAAAATACCAATTTTTCTAATCATAAAGTTTCCCTTCTTTTGTTTTGTCCCAACAATACATAACTCTCACTCAATATATCAATTCTTTCTAAAAGCCTTTTTGCCCTCATTCTACTAGTGTTGTTTTTATCATAAGTATAATGTTCGAGTAAATCTTCCTTAGAAAGATTTGAAGTAAATAAAGTAGTTAATTTGTTTTCCATACGATAATCTAAAATATTAAATAATAAATCATCTCTAGAATAAGCACTAACTGACTCAGAACCTATATCATCAATAATCAAATATTTAGACTCTTTAATATCGTTTATGATACGGTCGTAAGTTATTTGATCATTAACTATCAATTGTCTCATTTTGTTTATAAAGAAATTAGACTTAATAAAAGCTACCTTCTCACCATTTAAAGCTAAAGTATTAGCCAAAGCCATGCACATATATGTCTTGCCAACACCCAAGTCACCATAGATATATAACCCTCTTGTTTCTTTATGTTGAGCTATTTTTTCAACTCTAGCATATAATCTTACAAGATTATCGTCTACAAGCTTAATATTCTTTAAATATAAATCACTATATTCACTAGGTATATCTGAATATATATAATTAGCTCTTATCTTATCCTCTATTTTCTTTTTAAGATACTTATCACAATAAGTAATATCGTTATAAACAAGATCATCATAATTCAAAGTGATTACTTCGCCTTTTTTGCCCTGTTTACAAGTATCAATTCCTGTACAGTTCCTACAAATATTTAAAGATTCGATGCAATCTAAAAAAGGACTTAAATGACTTTGTATATATCCATCACTTATATTATGTTTACTAATAAATTCATTAACATAAGGGTACTTTTTAATTAAACTTAGATAATCAATCATTATTGACCTCTCATTCTTTTTATAGCTTCTATTTCTTCAAAAGAAACATCATTATTCATAGAATTATCATACTTGGGCTCACTAAACTTTTGTCTAGACACAGTCTTCTTATTTGTACCATTTAATCTATCTAAGCACTCCTTAGCTGTCTTAACATCATTGTGATGCATATCATTAGCCAAAGAATAGATATATTTTTCAATTAATTTATTATCATTATTTTCCAAAACATATTCTAATAAGGCATTAATAACTTCAATATTTAAATGATATTCATGACCTAGTTCAAAGATAATTTTCCTATCCAAGACTGTAGCTTCCTTACCATTTAACTTAGACATCAAGAAAGTAATACATGGAACATTATAAGTTGCATCTTCGACACTTCGATATGGAGATATATGTTTTTGACATTTATATCTAAATAAATTCAAATTAAATTCAGGATCATTAGTTTTAATACATGAAAAAACAAGTGGACGCATGCTTTCCAAGTCAATGTTATATAAGTCGCCCATCATCGCGATTTCTTCAATCACCTCAGGCGTACGATACTTTATAGGAAAAGCATTTATTTCGCATTCTTTTAAGAAAGCATTTATATCAAAATAAGTACCAAAATTATATTTAACAGTTTCTTGTTTCTTTAAAACAGCTTCTTTTTCCTTAGTCCAAGAAGAAAGCTCTTGAGGATTAAAACGACATGACACATCATCAAAACCCTTATGCTTACCAAAAGTTTTAGCGTTGCTCAATAGACTTTGATAATAAGTACTACTTGTCTTATTAATTAAGACTCTAGGTAAGATATCATCACTTACAAATTCTTCAATACTCAAAGGATCATTTAAAATAAAAATATAAGTATTTTCATCTTTCTTCTTTAAAGTATTTACCAAACGATACTTATTCAAAAGCTTCATGCATTCTTCAAATTGATTGATTGAATATCTTAAAGAATTTAAAAGATCATTAAGCTCATAAAAGCGACTAGAACTATCTTTCAAACACAAAAATTCATATAAATAATGAGCATCATTACCAATCAAAGGGTTATAAAAAAGAATCAAGGCCTTTCGTCTTTTGTAACTTAAATCAACATTTGATTCTACTTTAAATAAATCACTTCCAAGCATTCTTACTTAACCACCTGTCTATCTTCTCATAAAGAGAAAAAAGACTAGAATCATTATATATTATTACATCACTTCTTTCTATCTTCTCTTTTATAGACATCTGGTTTTTTATACGCTGTTTACTTTCTTCAATACATAGTCCTCTATCAACTAATCTTTCTAAAGCAATCTTTTCATCAACTACTACAAGTAATATCTCATCAAAATATTTATCCCAGTTTACTTCAAAAAGTAAGGGCACTTCCGCAAAAAAGGGATCATGTTTCCCACTTTCCTTTTTCATCCTTTCAAGAATTAATGGATGCATAATTGACTCAAGCAACAATCTTTTCTTTTCATCATTAAAGACAATATTAGCCAACTTCTTTTTATCTAATAAGCCATCATCATAACATTCAGGAAAATAATCAATCAAAATATCACTATTTAATAGTTCTCTATTAACCTCATCACAATCAAACACAAAATAGCCCTTATTCCTTAAATAAGAGGCCACAGTGCTCTTTCCTGAACCAATAGTACCTGTAATAGCTATCTTCATTTTTGACAGTTAGGACAATAATAAGTGCCCCTTCCTTTCAATTTAACCTTCTTAATATCACCACCACATATAGGACATGTCTTCATCGTATGACATCTTAAAGATTGTTGAAACCTTCCTGTCACACCAAGAGAAGATGTATATGATCTAATGGTAGTTCCACCACACTTAATAGCCTCATCCAATACCTTGCGTGTTTCATTTATTAAATTGATAATATCAGTATCACTTAATTCACAGCCTTTTTTAAAAGGACTCACCCCAATACCGAATAAAATCTCATCATCATAGATATTACCAATGCCAGCCACAAAAGATTGATCTAATAATATCTCTTTAATAGGATTTTGTTTCTTTGAAAGATATTTCTTACAGTAATCCAGATTAAACCTCTCATCAAAAGGCTCTGGACCTAATTTCTTAAATATTGAATAATCACCAGTTTTAGGAATAAGTTCCATCCTGCCAAACTTTCTCACATCATGATAAAGAAGCAAATGACCATCATCCAACTTAAAAATAATATGAGTATGCTTATCATACTTGTATCCATCTTCCACATAGAAGTATTTACCTTCCATCCTCAAATGAGAAACAAGTGTGATATCATCCATCTCAAAAAGAAGATACTTACCCCTTCTTTTGAAATCTCTAAAATGTTGACCAATCAATTTATTTTTAAAATCAGCAACATCGCCCTCGACAATCGGTGCATACAAAACAGCGATATCTAGTATCTTCTTATCTTTTATCTTTGTTTCAAGTGTTCTTAAAACAGTTTCAACCTCAGGAAGCTCTGGCATTATTTCGCCTCGTACCAATTCTTACCAAGAGATAAAGAAACATCCAAATTAACATCCAACTTATAAGCATTAATCATTGTATCCTTAACCAACTTTTCCATTATTTCAACCTCATCCTCAGACACCTCAAAAATCAATTCATCATGAACCTGTAAAATCAACTTAGACTTCAAATTATTCTCTTTTAAGACATTAGTCATCTTAATCATCGCAATCTTAATTAAATCGGCAGCAGACCCCTGAATTGGCGAATTCATAGCCGCTCTTTTACCAAATTCTCTTAAAGCCCACTTATTAGACTTAATCTCATCGATATATCTTCTTCTATTAAGCATCGTCTTAACATAACCATTATCTTCACAGAATTTAATCTCCTTATCCATATATTCTTTAATATTAGGATAAGTAATAAAATAATTCTCTATATACTTAGATGCATCCTTATACGACAAAGAAGTTTGATTAGCCAAACCATATTCACTAATACCATAGACAACACCAAAATTAACAGCCTTAGCATGTCTTCTAATTAAAGGAGTAACATCCTCTTTCTTAATATGGAAAACATCCATAGCAGTCAAAGTATGAACATCAATACCCTGATTAAAGGCGTCTATCATCTTTTGTTCATGAGCTAGGGCAGCTAATACCCTTAATTCAATTTGTGAGTAGTCACAAGATAGAATTAAGTGATTAGCTGATGGTTTAAAGGCCTTTCTAATCTCTCTTAACTCCTCATCCCTAATAGAGATATTTTGCATATTAGGTTCACTACTTGAAAGTCTACCTGTAGCTGTTGAAGTTTGAGAGAAAATAGAATGAATCTTACCATCACTTCCAATATATTTCTTTAATCCTTCAGCATAGGTAGAATTCAATTTAGAATATTTACGATAATCAAGAATTTTAGAAATAATTGGATGATAATCAACCAACTTATTAAGCACTTCCGCATCAGTGCTATCTTTCTTAAGATTTGGTAAATCTAGTTTGTTGTAGATGATATCTTTAAGTTGCATTGGTGAATTAATATTAAATTCTTCACCAGCTAATGTATAAATATCAGCTTGTAGTTCCTTTAACTTTTCATTAGTCTTAGAAGCTATTTTATCTAATTCATTAATATCGCAAGAAACACCCTCTTTTTCCATCTCGTATAAGACATAAGAAAGTTCTAATTCGATATTTTTGTAGTAATCTAATAAATCATATTCTTTTAATTTATCCAAAGCTTTAGGATAAATATCTACCATATATGAAGCTACTTCAAAGCTATAATTCAATACTTCACTTTCATTAAATTCCAATGGTTTTTTAACGGTTCCAAAGATATCCTTTAAATGTTTCTTTAGACTATGACCATAGGCATGACAAATCTTAGGCAAATCATTATGATTATTGTTGATTAAAAAACACATCAAGAAAATATCATCGGTATTTTTACCGATAGAAATATTGTGATAATCAAGATGGTGTTTAATATCCTTTAGTCCATAGACTATTTTAGGCTTATCACTAGCTAAGAAACTCAAAGCTTCTTCATCTTTCTTTAAATTATCTAAACTAATATATTCTCTTTTTTCTGTATTCGCAAAAACTACACCATATAAAGATCTTTCATAATAAGAAAAATCATCTGATACAAAGTAGATAAAAGGATTATCAAAAATAGAAATCTTATCTACTTTCTTACCTTCAATCACCTTTGGTTTGCTTGTATATTGTTTATTAATCAAAGAATACATCTCATATTTTTCAAAGAAAGCATTCTTTCCCTCTTCATCAATATCCAACTTAATATCATCTAGATTAACATCTAATTCGTAATCAGTAAGAATAGTAGCTAACTTCTTAGAAGTAAAACATGATTCTTTGTCATTAATCAATTTTTCTTTTAACTTGCCCTTAATTTCATCTATATGTTCATAGATTCCCTCACATGTATCATATTCATTTAAAAGCTTTGTAGCAGTCTTTTCACCAACACCATCTACACCCTTGATATTATCTGATTTATCGCCAGCAAGCCCCTTAAAATCAATGATTTGATAGGGTTTTAAAGAATATTCAGCATATAAAGCCTTCTCATCTAAAATTCCAATATCAGACATGCCCTTTTTCATGCAACAAATCTTAATATGTTTATTATCATCGATTAATTGAAACAAATCATGATCACTAGAAAAGATAGAAATATCACCCTCAAACTTATTAGCCAAGATACCAATAATATCATCAGCCTCAATCTCATCATATTCTAAATACTTAATATTGTAGGCATTAAGCATATCTCTTACTAAGCCAAATTGTTCAACTAGTTCAACAGGAGTTTCTTTTCTTCCTGCCTTATAATCAGGAGTCATTTGATGTCTAAAAGTAGCCTTACCCTTATCAAAAGCTACACAACAATAATCAGGTTCCACCATCTTAATAGCCTTATTTAGCATATTCGCAAAAGCATAAACCGCATTAGTATAGGCTCCAAAAGATGTTTTCATGATATTAGAAAAACTAGTCGCATAAAACGCCCTAAATAAGACGGAATTACCATCAATTAATAAAATTTTCATATTATTCCCCTTCACTTGATACGATTGAATTTAAGACAGCAAGATTCTCATACATTAAAGTTAGATAATCCTTGTTGTCAGTTCTTTGAGTAGTTGTCAAAGAAGAAATATTAGAAAGATTAACTCTTTTTAAATTCAATTCTTTTTCAAGATTTGAAAATAAATCAAGCATCTTCTCAGACATATTTGGTTCATAAACTATATATTCAACCTTATCAGCTATAATTCTATCTTTAATAATTTGTAACTCTGATTCGGTTGGCAAAGCTCCATATCTTGATAAACAAACAGGATATACTTCAATACCATAAGCCTTTTGCCAAGAGCCAAAAGATGGAGTCATTGAAACAAACTTAATATGCTTATTTTCTTTTACAAGAGTTGTAGCTAAATTTTGATAAGCAGCATCCAGAGTAATTAAATCATTTTCTAAAGTCTTATAATTCTCTTCAAAATAAGCAGCTTGCTCAGCATAATTACTAGATAAATTTGTATAGATTTGTTTAGCCATAGACAACATGCCAATAGGACTTAGCCATAAGAATAAGTCATTAGTATAAGTATTTGTTTCCGCAAACATTTCACCATCATAATATGGATTTTCTACATAAGTAACACTACCATTAACATTTACTGGTGTATAGCGCTTAAAAGAATAGATACTTGAAGCACTTAAATCAACCTTGCTAGCATCAGAATCTAAAATATCATCGCCATAAATAGTCATGTATGGTTCTAAACCATTGATATAGTAAAAGGAAATAGTATTATCAATGATATCTTGATAATTTGAAACGATATTGGCATTTTGAATATCAGCACCATTTTGAATTGAAATAGTCTGAATTCGATCACCACCGATTCTATTCAATAAATATCCAATCGGATAACAAGTATATGTATGATATGTTTTTACGCCCTTACTAGTGGTACAAGCACATAAACAAAATATTGTTAGTAGACATAATAATTTCTTAAAAAACTTCATACCAAAATTATACAACAAAAATGCCCTCTTCTAATTTTAGAAAAGGACATTTCACAAATAATTCATATTGTTATTTAGACAACTTAATGTAGTAAATAGGATTACCCAAATCCTTAAACTTAGTCTCATAACCAGTTAAAGGCTCATCACGCTTAATAGAATGATAATCATAATTGATATCTAAGGTCTTTAAATTAGCCTCTTTAAAATACTCTAATGAGTCCATAAAGAAGTCCTTATTATCAGTCTTAAAGATAATAGTTCCATCATCCTTTAAAAGTTCCTTATACTTTTTTAAGAAAGTTGGATAAGTAAGTCTTCTTTTATGATGACCAGACTTAGGCCAAGGATCAGAGAAATGTAAATAAATGCGATCAATAGAACCCTTATTTATATATTCCTCAATCTCATTAGCATTTCTTAATAAGACCTTAAAATTATCTAATTCATATTCAGAAGCCTTAATGATGGCCCTTGCCACACAAGTTTCATCTTTTTCAAGACCAACATAATAGATATCTTTATCTCTTTTAGCACTATCACAAATAAAATCACCCATGCCCATTCCTATTTCTAAATAGATTGGCATAGTAGTCTCAAATTCTTTTAAATCTTCTAAAAGATAAACCTTTTCTGCATCTAAAAAAGGTCTAACCCACTTCTTCTTTCGCATTCGCATGAAAGAATTATACCATAAGAAAAACTCGGATTACCGAGTTCATCTACATTAACCAAGCATACCGCCATCAACTCTTAGTACAGCACCTGTGATATATGAAGCATAATCACTAGCTAAGAAAACAAAAGCATTAGCGATATCTTCTGGTTGACCAAGTCTTTGTAGAGGTACTTGCTTAGACATAGCCGCGATAATTTCTTTTGGAGCTTGAGCCATCATATCAGTCTCAGTAATACCAGGAGCAACACAGTTAACACGGATATTATCCTTACCAACTTCTCTTGCAAGTGAAATAGTCATACCATCAACCGCAAACTTAGAACCAGGATATACGATAGCACCAGGAGTACCAACTCTAGATACCATTGAAGAAGTATTGATGATACAACCTCCACCATTTTCCTTCATTAAGTTAATAGCCTTCTTTGAACATACATAGACACCCTTAACATTGATGGCAATAATTCTATCAAAAGTTTCATCATCAAAGTTGTATGTAGGACCACTAGCTGCAAGACCTGCATTGTTGATTAAAATATCAACCTTACCAAAACGAGCAACTACTTCATCGAAGGCAGCACCTACACTTTCAGCATCATCAAGCTTTGGACAAATTCCCATCAAAGAATCACTGTATTCACTTAGTTTTTCTAAAGCCTTGTCTACAGTCTCTTGTCTTGAACCGCACATTGCAACCTTAGCACCTTGTTTTAAGAAAGCTTCAACAGTCGCAAAACCAATACCTCTTGTACCACCTGTAATAATGGCAACTTTGTTTTCTAATAATTTCATATTATAATTCTCCCTCACTATTTAATATTATACTATGATAATTATTTAACAAATCATTAAAAAGAAAATGGTGACACCTTAGCATCACCATCATACTTGATTAATTATCCAAGCTTCTTACCAAAGAATCTTCTTTCGCCCTTAGGAGTCTCTTCCTTTGTTTCCTCGGTTTCAACCTTTGCCTCTTCCTTCTTCTCAGGCTTTGGTAATAACTCTTTGGCACTTACATTGACTCTACCCTTGTCGTCAATTTCCATAACCTTAACCTTAATCTTATCACCAATCTTTAGAACATCTTCAGGCTTAGCAACACGATCATGAGAAATCTTAGAAACATGAAGTAAAGCATCTTGTCCCTTAAAGATTTCAACGAAGGCACCAAACTTTTCAAGACGTACAACAGTAGCATCATAGATGTCTCCAACTTGAGCAACTCTAGCGATATCTTGAATAATTCCCTTAGCCTTATTGATGGTTTCTCTATCCATATGGTATAAAACAACCTTACCATTATCATCGATATCAATCTTAATGTTGTCGCATTCTTCAATAATCTTATTGATTTGTTCACCACCCTTACCGATAACATCTCTAATCTTATCAACAGGAATAGTGAATGTATCCATCTTAGGAGCATACTTAGAAACATCCTTACGAGGTTCACTAATACATGCCATCATATTATCAAGAATCTCTAGTCTGCCCTTCTTTGCTTGAGCTAAAGCTTCTTCAAATACTTCACGCTTAATACCAGTACACTTGATATCCATTTGAAGTGCTGTGATACCATCCTTAGTACCAGCTACCTTGAAGTCCATATCACCATAGTGGTCTTCCATACCTTGAATATCAGTCAAGATAGAATAAGAATCACCAACTTCAATTAGACCCATCGCAACACCTGCAACAGGAGCCTTAATTGGAACACCAGCTGCCATTAATGACATAGTACCAGCACAGATTGAAGCTTGAGAAGATGAACCATTAGATTCAACAACTTCAGCAACTGTTCTAATTGCATATGGGAACTCTTCTTCACTTGGAATAACTTGCTTAAGAGCTCTTTCACCTAAGGCACCATGACCAATTTCTCTTCTGCCAGGATTGCCCATTCTACCTACTTCACCAACTGAATAAGGTGGGAAATTGTATTGATGCATGAAACGCTTCTCATCAACCTCAGTTAAGTCATCGATGATTTGATTATCACCTAAAGGACCTAAAGTTGTAATTGATATAACTTGTGTTTGACCACGAGTAAACATAGCAGAACCATGAACTCTAGGAAGTAAATCAATTTGAGAATCTAGAGGTCTAATCTCATCCAATGCTCTACCATCAGGTCTAATCTTCTCAACTGAGATTAATCTTCTAACTTCATTAGCGATAATTTCAGTACAATATTCATTTGTTTGCTTAACAAGCTTATCGATTTCCTTTTCACTTAAAGTTGTATCCTCTTCAAAATGAGCTTGCATATTCTTAGTAATGCTTTCTTGAGCATTATAAGATTCTAACTTATCATGAATTGAAACAGCCTTCTCTAAATCGTCCTTACCATTAGCATCAACATATTCCTTAATACGTGGATCGATTTCATAAAGAACAACTTCCATCTTTTCCTTACCGACCTTAGCGATAATTTCTTTTTGGAAAGCACATAATTCTTTAATCTTTTCATGACCAAACATCAAAGCATCTAACATTAATTCTTCAGAAACTTCCTTAGCACCAGCTTCAACCATATCGATCGCAGTCTCAGTACCAGCAACTGTTAAGTCAATTAATGATTCATTCATTTGTTCAACGCTTGGGTTAACAACAAATTCGCCATTGATATAACCAACTTTAACACCAGCAACTGGACCATTGAAAGGAATATTTGAAATACATAAAGCAAGTGATGCACCAAATAATGCAGCCATTTCAGCTGAACAGTCAACATCAACAGACATTACAGTATTTACAACTTGAACTTCATTTCTAAAACCTTCAGCAAATAAAGGTCTAATAGGTCTATCAATTAGTCTAGCAGTTAAAGTAGCATGTTCACTTGGTCTGCCTTCTCTTCTTAAGAAGCCACCAGGAATCTTACCTACAGAATATAATTTTTCTTCAAATGATACTGTTAGTGGGAAAAAATCAGTATCCTTAGCAACATTGCTTGCACAAGCAGTTGATAATATAACAGTGTCCTCATAACGGACTAGAACAGACCCCCCAGCCTGTTTTGCGATCTCACCAGTCTCAACTGTAAGTTTACGACCATAGAAATCTAAAGTAAAAACTTCTTTCATTTAATCTCTTCTTTCTTTCTAACTATTTGATTATACAAAATAAAAATGATATTTCCAAAAAGATTAAGCAAAATCCGCATTATTTATGACAACAACTAATAATAACTATATTTTTAAACCCGTCGAAATCGACGGAATTAAAAATTGTAAACAAAAATTTTATATTCTTATACTATTTAAGTATTCCCACATGCTCAAGCTTTGTATATTGTCTTTGTTTCTCAACCAATTACTGATTACTATGAATGTTTTCTTGCTTTGTATCTGCGATATCTGTAAAAATACGAATCAAAAATCCTTTAGTGTTAATTGTGTTTTAACTATAGGCAAGCAAATTAGAAAAGGTTAGAAACTTTATTCCTAACCTCATCTTTAAATAATTCCAGTTTTTATGTTGTCTATCAACAATGCTGCCTGTTCTGACAACGGAAATGGCATGGACTGTTTTACTTCTTCCAAAGCGAATCTAGATTTTATAGTTGCTGGATCAACTTGTTTTTAATACTATAAATATAAACTCAAAGAAACTCTATTTCTTTCCTTATCAATCTCAATGACATAAACATCAATAATGTCACCTACTACTAAGTAATCATAAGGGCTAATATTTCTTTGTTTAGAAATCTTAGACTTATGAACTAGGCCATCATCATGTAAACCGATGTCCACAAAAGCACCAAAGTCAACAACATTTCTTACAACACCCTGTAACTTCTCACCAATAGATAAGTTATTAATATCAAGCTTATCTGACTTAAGGATTGGCCCTGCATAATCATCACGATAATCTCTTAAAGGCTCAGACAAGTTCTTGATGATGTCACTAACTGTATAAACATCACTCTCATACTTACTAGCTAAAGCCTTTACATCATCATTAGCTAAAGCTTCCTTTAATTCCTCAGAACCTAGAGCTAAACCATTGTGTTCCATCAAGATATTCTTAGCCAACTTATAACTTTCAGGGTGAATAGAAGTCATATCCAAGGCTTCCTTGCCATCCTTGATTCTTAAGAAACCCGCAGCCTGTTGGAAAGCCTTAGCACCTATCTTGTTAACCTTCTTAAGTTCTGATCTATTACTAAATAAACCATTCTCATTACGATAATTAACAATTTCATTAGCGCTAGACTTATTTAAACCTGAAATATGTTCAAGCAATTCTTTAGAAGCTGTATTTAAATCAACACCAACTCTATTAACAGTCTTAAGAACTGTAAAATCTAGCTTCTCATCTAATTCCTTAGTAGGCAAATCATGTTGATATTGACCAACACCAATAGATCTTGGATCAATCTTAATAAGCTCAGAAAGAGGATCCAATACTCTTCTTGCGATAGATACAGCACTTCTTTCTTCTACATGCAAATCAGGAAACTCGTTTCTAGCATTCTCACTAGCTGAATAAATAGAAGCACCAGCCTCAGATACTAAAGTATACTTAACATCTAAGCTATTTTTCTTAACTAATTCACTGACAAACTGTTCACTCTCTCTACTTGCAGTACCATTACCAATCGCAATTAGAGAAACATTATATTTCTTAATCAAATTAAGACAAATCTTTTCAGCCTCAGCAACCTTCTTAACAGGCTCATGAGGGAAAATCTTATCAATATGTAATAGCTTACCAGTACCATCTAAAATAGCTAACTTACAACCAGTTCTAAAAGCCGGGTCAAAGCCCATAATGCAATCAACTGAAACAGGAGCTTGTAGTAATAAATGTTCTAAGTTATTCGCAAATACTTCGATTGACTTATTAGAAGCTCTTTCAAATAAAGAAGACCATACTTCATTTTCAACTGAAGGAAGTGCTAAACGATCTAAGCCATCAACAACCGCATCATATACCAAATCATTGACAATACTGTCCCTATCTCTTGATAGACCACGGAAACAATAGCGATACAAGTATTCCTTATCATATTCAAAGCTAAACGAAATAATCTTTTCTTTTGAAGCTCTATTAATAGCCATGATACGGTGATCCTCAATATATTTTAGTTTCTCACTGTAATCATAATATTTCTTATAGACGCCCTTTTCATCCTTGGCATCCTTTTTAAGCTTGCAAACGATAAAAGAATAATTATTAATAGAATCTGTAATCTTCTCTCTAAACTTAGGATCATCACTAACCTTCTCGGCAATAATATCCTGCGCTCCTTTTATTGCTGATTTAGTATCCTTAACTTCATCGCTAAGATATTTACTAGCTTCTATGTTAATATCGCCCTTATAAGGAAAGCCTAACATAAAGTTAGCCAATGGTTCTAAACCCATTCTAATTGCCTCAGAAGCTCTAGTCTTCTTCTTTTGTTTATAAGGACGATAAATATCTTCAACCTCTTTTAACTTAGTACAAGCTAAAACAGCCTCTTTAATCTCATCAGTCAACTTACCAGAAGTTTCAATAATTCTTAAGACATCATTTTTACGCTCTTCAAGATTTAATTGATATTGATACTCCTTCTCAATCGCAAAAATTTGTTCCTCATCCAAATTACCAGTAGCCTCTTTACGATATCTAGCTATAAAAGGCACAGTAGCCCCCTGTTTTAACAAATCAAGGGCAGCACTAACCTGCTTCTCCTTTACATTTATTGTTTCTGCAACATATTTGATTAAATCCATAAAATAAACCTCGCCTAACTATTCTACTCTACTGACTTTAACGATTCAACCATCTCAATCTTTCTTAGAGGTTTGCGTGTCAATAAAAGCACAATAATCGTAAACACAAAAGTAATCAAGAAAGATGCAGTATATGAGAAGAAAGTAATATTCATGCCAAACATTACCATGTCCATATTGATGACATTCATGACAAAATGATGCTCAAGTAAACCAAGTGGCATACCAACAAAACCACCAATAATACTCAATATCAAGATTTCTTTAAAGATATAAGAATCTACCTCCTTAGGTCTAAAACCCAAGACTTTCAAAGTAGCTATCTCACGGGTTCTCTCTGCCACATTAACCTGCGTTAAGTTAATCAATACTACAAGAGCCAAAGAACCAGCAGCCAATATAATTACCAAAATAATTAAATCCAAGGCCTTAATCATATTCTCAAAGTTGGCAATCATATTGCTGAAATCAAAAGTACTAGAATAATCCTTAAGTAACAAAGTATCCTTATTCAAGCTTTCGACATCATTAGACATTACCGCAATACTTGTATCATGTACATTTTCATTAAAAGTTTTATTATAGTAATCATCAGACATAAACAAATAATGTTGGAAATACATCTCACAAATATCCTCAATAATCACATCAGCCTTAACACCATTATAAGATTCAACAGTAATGGTATCTCCCTTCTTTAGCTTATGATTCTTAGCATACTTTTCAGAAACAATAACACCACTATTTCTTAAATTCAAAATAGTCTTCTTATCAGTCTTGCGCAAATCCAATATCTCTAAAGCCTCACCAGTATCCATAACCTCTACAGTAATAGAATCAAGCTCCTCATTATCCTTATAGGCAGCTGAAGAATAAGACATAAAAGGTACTACTGTTTCGTTACTCACATCAGCTTTTAAAATATCTACATTCTCATCAACGTGTAAATCATTCTCTAATTGAATTGTATAGTTATAGTTAAAAATACGATTATATTGAATCTCAACTACATCCCTTACTGAATCCTTAATGCCAAAACCAACTACCAGTAAGCCAGTACAACCAGCTACACCAATAACCGTCATAAAGAATCTTGACTTATATCTAATTAAATTACGAGCTGTAATCTTAGATGTGAATGATAACTTATCCCATATAAAAGGAAGCTTTTCAATAAATGTTTGTTTTGTAAGCTTAGGAGCCTTTGGACGAAGTAATGAAGCAGGAACTTCATTCAAGTCACTTTTCACAACAAGATAAGTCACCAACATCATCAATAATGAGAATGCTAGAAAAGAGATAAGCACATAACCTATCGGATAGAACAAAATCATCTTAGGAAGCTTATACAAAAGTCTCCAAGAAGTATAGATTACGGATGGAAAAAGTATTTGACCAATAATAATTCCTATTACACAGCCAATTAAACTTGCCAAGAAGGCATAACCTACATACTTACCTATAACTTCCTTCTTAGTGTAACCAAGAGCTCTAAAAATACCTATTTGGCCCCTTTGTTCATCAACCAAACGAGTCATGGTTGTCATACAAACTAAAGCTGCTACCAAATAAAACAACAAGGGGAAAGCATAGCCAATGGCTGTCATTTGTTTACAAGTTGCCTCAAACATATTACTACTATAGTGAGAATCACGATCTAGTATCATCCAATTAGCTTCAGGAAGCGCATCAATATCCTGTTGAGTCTTAATAAGCTTTGCGTTAGCCTTTTCTATTTCCTGTTCAAACTTCCTTTGATTCTCATTATATTCTTCTAAACCGCTATTATACTTTGCCTCACCGATATTAACTTGATATTGTAAAGCACCAATCTTTTGTCTATAAGTCTTTAAATTCTCGTTAGCCTCATCAATTACTTTTTGTAGAATTGCTAATTCATAAACATTATCACTACCATTAATAAAAGAATCTAAGCCACTTCCTAACATATTCAAAATCGTTTGAACATCAATATTCTCAATCTCATTCATCTTATTTTGAATTTGTTCATCACTGATACCCAATTCTTCTTTTTTATAATCTAGGGTATCCTGATAAGACTTTACTGTTTTCTCCAAACTACTAATAGCTGAATTTAAACTTGTGATTTGAGCCTTATAAGTAACTAAAGTGATATGAGCATCATCCAATTGTCTTTTCGCATCAGCCAATTTAGCCTCATTCTCATTCTTCTCTGTCTCAAACTTTAGTTTATTCTCATCTAATTCATTTTGAGCTTTCTCAACCACGATATCCCTATAGGTACTCTGATTGACAAAAGCAGTCTCTTCAACATTTGTCTTTAAATCAGCTACATAATCCTTATATGCCTTGGTATAACTTGTATATTCATCAGCACCATCTAAAGTTAAATAAATAGTCTTATATTGTTCACCAACAAAATTAGTATTATCAACAAGAACTACCGCATTAAGCTCTGTATTATTTAAAGTAGAAGTACCTAGCATCTTAGATGTATAAGCAGGTGATTGAGCTAAACCTACAATAGTATATTCATCATATCTAAGTTCTTTAGAAAGCTCTTCTTCATCATTTAAATAAAGTTTTAACTTCTCACCTATCTTATAAGAACTATCAGTAACTGTAGTTTCAATCAATAAACATTCATGATTATTCTTAGGTTCTCTTCCTTCATATATCTCATACTTATTGACATCACGATTAAGTTCTTCAACCCTAACTACAATTTCCTTATCGTTATCCCCCTTGGCATAAGTATCGACAAATCTAGAGGCAAAAACACCCATTACTCCTTCGGTTTCCCTAATCTTAGCTACATCATCAGCACAAAAACCATAGGTTGAATATAATTGTAAATCCTGTAGATCATTATCATCATTATACTTGTCCATGCTTTCTTTAAGGATTGTGGAACTAGACATTAGACCCATCATAAAGCCAGAACCAATAAGAACAATCAAAACAAGCGAAATAAAGCGCTTATATGTTTTCTTAATCATTCTTAAAGTATCTAAATTAAAAGTCTTCATAATTAGTATTCAATATCCTCAATACTCATTGGATTTTCATTAATCTCAACTGATTCAATATGACCAGATCTAACTCTAATAATCTTATGACCCATATCTTTTAAAGCACTATTATGAGTAACAATCACAACCGTCATCTTTTCTTTAAAAGCTAAGTCTTGTAAAACCTTTAAAACTTGTTTACCAGTAACATAATCTAGAGCACCAGTTGGCTCATCACATAATAATAACTTTGGATTTTTTGCCACTGCCCTAGCAATTGCCACACGTTGTTGTTCACCACCTGATAATTGACTTGGAAAGTTATTAACTCTATTCTTTAAACCAACTAAATCTAATACTTCTAAGGCATCTAGAGGATCTTTAGATATTTGTAGAGCTAATTCTACATTTTCCTTAGCAGTTAAATTTTGAACTAAATTATAGAATTGAAACACAAAACCAATGTCAAAACGACGATAATCAGTCAATTCACTTTCAGTTGCGTTAGATATATCCTTTTCATCGACCACCACACTACCAGAAGTAGCAGTATCCATTCCGCCTAAGATATTCAAGATAGTTGATTTACCAGCACCTGAAGCACCTAAAATAACTACAAATTCACCCTTATCAATGCCAAAAGAAACTTCATCTAAAGCTTTAATTTCAACTTCGCCCATCTTATAAATCTTAGATACTTTATCAAATTCTATATAGCTCATTTTTTATTCTCCATTAATTATTTTATTGATATCACTATTTAACATATTTACATATGATCTAAAGTAAACAATAGACATTTGTTTAAGAACATAGACATTTAAATCATTCTTCAAGAGTTCCTTAAATCCTGCAATAATTGAAGATGCATAGGCTCTTGAAATTATTCTTATATATTTAGAAAAAAGCTTAGGAACCTGTAAATGACCTGTGATTAGGTTATAAATCAGTTTAGAGAACCAATCTAATAAAGAAGCATTTAACTTGGAATCCAACATCAATATCCTAAATTCATCAGGATATTCCTTATAGATATCAATCAGCTTATCGATGATTTGATCAATGGTTTTAAGCATCTCTTCATTATCTAAACTAAAACCATCACTCTCTTTAAAGAAAGATAATTGATTATTGGTTTCTTCTTTGATAAGCTCTTCGATTTTCAATAAACAAGGTTCACATATCTTATTAATTAAATCTTCCTTATTATCAAAATAACGATAAAGATTACCAACAGTAACCCCTGAATCAAGAGCAATCTTTCTTAAAGAGGCATTCTCATATCCTTTTTCTAAAAGTTCTTTCTTAGAAGCTTCTATTATTTTGTTTCTTACTTCTTCTTTTAATATCTGTGCCATATAATAAACATCCGTTCATTATTATTATACACAAAAATGAACGGATGTTTACCAATAAAAAAGAAGCATTTAAGCTTCTTTCATGTTTAACTATTTTCTGATACCTAACTTAGTAATTAGATTTCTATATCTATTTACATCAGTTCTCTTTAAGTATTCCAAGAAATTTCTTCTCTTACCAACCATCATTAATAGACCTCTATTAGAATGGAAATCCTTAGGATTCTTCTTCATGTGTTCAGTAAGTCTATTGATGCATTCAGTTAGAATAGCAACTTGAACTTCTACAGAACCAGTATCGCCTTCCTTAATAGCGTACTCTTTAATGATTGCTTGCTTTTCAGCCTTTGTTAACATTTTTAAATTCTCCTTCTATATATCTTTTATTCCGAGCAATAACTGGAGATATTTGTGTCATAACCCAGAATAAAGCTAATTAATGATATCATCCCCACTACAAGAAATCAACCAAAATAGTATTTAAAATCTCTAAATTGGTGCATATACAATGATTATACTTAAATACTAGATATTCTTTATTCTTTTCTATGGCCTCTTTATATACATTCCTAAAGTCTTCACCATATCTTTTATAAAATAAGTCTAAATCTAAGCCATAAATAGTTCTTAAAGACATCATCACATTCTCAAATTCTAAATCTTTTTTATCTAAATAGATATCCTCACTTAATAAGTCTTTCTTATTTATATAATTACGGACATTCTTAGTATAGGTATAGCGATGATTATTAACCTTACTACTAGCTCCTGGTCCTAAACCTATAAAATCATCATAGTTCCAATAACCTAGATTATGTCTAGAATACATATCATTTCTACAATAATTAGACACTTCGTAATGGTTATAATCCAAAAGCCTTTTCTCTATATATTCATACATATCAGCTTCTGTATCTTCATCTAAGTGGTTATAGCCCCTTCTATTAAACATCGTATTCTCTTCAATCGTTAAAGAATAGATTGAAATATGAGGCACATCCAAAGATGAAATATCATCAAGAGTCTTCTTTAAGATATCCATAGTTTGAAAAGGCAAAGAATACATAAGGTCAACCGAAATATTGTTGATACCATATGATTTGATTAATTCAACCTTTTCTCTTACCAAACCAAAATCATACTTACGATTCATGATTCTAAGTAAATTATCATCACTACTCTCTACACCCATGGATATTCTATTGACTCCATATTTCTTCATGATTTGTATTTTAGTTTCATCAACACTTTCAGGATTGACTTCAATAGTATATTCAATAGCACCTTTACTTAATGGATAAATCATACTCAATAAACACTCTAATTCACCACTATTTAAACAGCTAGGTGTTCCTCCACCAATATAAATAGTCTCAAAATTAGAAAAAGGAAGATCATTTAGATCTTCTTTTATTCTTTCTAAATATTTACTTATCAAGTCCCTATTAACGATAGTATGGGCAAAATCACAATAACCACAAATACTATCACAAAAAGGCACATGGACATATAAATGCTTATTCATCATCATCAAGTGATAATACTGCCATGAAAGCCTCTTGAGGTATTTCAACACTACCAACTGCCTTCATACGCTTCTTACCTTCTTTTTGTTTCTCCAACAATTTCTTCTTACGAGAAATATCACCACCATAACACTTAGCCAATACGTCTTTACGTAAAGACTTAATATTAGTACGTGCAATAATCTTATTACCAATAGCAGCCTGTACTGGAATTTCAAATTGTTGTTTAGGCAACAATTCCTTTAACTTAGCAGTAATCTTTTGACCTCTATTATAGGCAAAATCACGATGGACAATAATACTTAAGGCATCAATCATTTCACCATTTAATAAGATATCCATCTTAACTAGATTTGATTTACGATAGCCAATTAATTCATAATCTAAAGACGCATAACCCCTAGATACCGACTTTAACTTGTCAAAGTATTCAAAGATAATCTCTGATAGTGGCATCTCATAGATTAATTGATTACGATTATCATCAATATAAATCATATCCTTATAGATACCTCTTTTTGATTGTGATAATTCCATAACCGGACCAATATTATCGCTAGGCACCATAATAGAAGCCTTAACATAAGGTTCCTCTATATAATCAATCTTAGTATTATCAGGCATCATACTTGGATTATCAATATCAACAATACTACCATCAGTTAAAGTAACCTTATAGACAACAGATGGAGCGGTTGCAATTAAATTCAAGTTGTATTCTCTTTCAAGTCTTTCTTGAATTACTTCCATATGTAATAGACCTAAGAAACCAATTCTAAAGCCAAAGCCTAAAGCCTTTGAAGATTCGGCTTCAAAAGTTAAAGAAGAATCATTTAATTGTAACTTCTCAAGCGCATCTCTTAAATCATTATACTTACTATTATCAGTAGGATACATACCACAATATACCATTGGATTCATTTTACGGTAACCAGGTAATGGTTCACTACATGGATCATCAGCCAAAGTAATCGTATCACCAATAAAGACATCTTGAATTGATTTAATAGAAGCACAGATATATCCTACTTCACCTGCTGATAAAGAGTCTTTCTTAACTTCATTTGGTGTCTTAACGCCAAGTTCAGTTACTTCATATTCGGTATTTGAATGAAGCATTCTAATCTTATCGCCAACCTTAATCTTGCCCTCTTTTACACAAACAAAGACAACAACACCACGATAAGAATCATAATATGAGTCAAATACTAAAGCTTGTAGTTTATTAGTTACTTCACCCTTTGGACAAGGTAACTTATTAACAATGCTATCTAAGACATCTTCAACATTTAAGCCAGTCTTAGCACTGATACATGGGATATCACTGCAGTCTAGACCAATAACATCTTCAATTTCTTTCTTAGTTCTTTCAACATCAGCACTTGGCAAGTCAATCTTATTGATTACAGGAAGAATCTCTAAATCATTGTCTAAAGCTAAATAAGTATTCGCAAGAGTTTGAGCTTCAATACCTTGGCTTGCATCAACTACTAAAATAGCACCATCGCAAGCAGCCAAAGAACGAGAAACCTCATAAGTAAAGTCAACATGTCCTGGTGTATCAATCAAATGGAATGTATAGTCTTGTCCATCTTTGGCATGATATTTAATTTGAACAACATTAAGTTTGATTGTAATACCTCTTTCTTGTTCAAGATCAAGCGAATCAAGAATCTGAGTAGTTACCATCTCTCTTTTAGTCACTGTATTTGTTAGCTCTAAGATACGATCGGCAAGTGTTGACTTGCCATGGTCGATATGAGCTATGATTGAAAAATTTCTTATATTCTTATTCATCAAACATTCCACCTACTAAATTCTTACCAGCTCCATTATAGAAACTCTTGGCATCCATTGTATTCTTGCCCTCCGGTCTTATCTTATATACTTTAATAAAACCATTTCGACAATCAATTCTTAAATAATCCTTTTCTAAACCCTTAAAGTCACAAGGACTACAATTACCACTATATTCATAGAATACTTCAACAAACTTATATTTCTTACCATTTAAGACACTATAAGCACCAGGTTCATCAAGTAAACCTCTAATGTGGTTATATACCTTTAATACATCATCATTAAAGTGAATATATTCATCTTCCTTAGTTAAGTTATAAGAGAAAGAAACTAAGGATTCATCTTGAGCTATTCTTTCAAACTTTCCTTCAAAGAAATTAGGCAAGAAGTCCAAGATACATTCACGAGCCAAATCGCTTAAACGATTAAATAAGCTAGCATTAGTATCCCTTATATCAATATCTAAATCTTTCATATAAAGAATATCACCAGCGTCCATCTTCTTTGTCATATAGATGATAGAAATACCTGTCTTTTCATCTCCATTGATAATAGACCATTGAATAGGCGCACCACCCCTATATTTAGGAAGCAAGGAGCCATGAATATTAATTGACTTATATTCAGGATATTCAATAAGTTTAGATGGAATAAATTGACCATATGCACAAGTAATAATCAAATCAGGATTTAAATCCAAAATACCTTGATAATCATCTTTGATAGAAATAGGAGTAAAAATTGGAAGGTTATATTCCAAAGCCACTTCTTTTACAGGAGAAGCTGTCAATATTTGTTTACGCCCCACTTTCTTATCCGCTTGGCTTACAACGCCAACAATATTATAGTTATTTTCAATTAAACCCCTAAGGACATTAGCTGCGAAAGCTGGGGTACCCATAAATACAATTCTCTTATTCATAACATTAAAAATTATAGCATAGTAAAAATTGCATTTACAAAAGGACTTTGGTATAATTTTTAAGCGTATTCATAAGGAGGGTCTATGGCAAATATCAAGTCACAAAAAAAGAGAGCTCTTACAAATGCTAAAAAGAATTTAGCTAACACTAGCGCTAAATCAAGATTAAAGACAGCTATCAAGAAAGTTGAAAAGGCTGTTGAAGCTAACGATAAAGAATTAGCAGTAAAGGCATTTAACGAAGCAAATTCACTTCTTGATAAGGCTTTAACTAGCAACTTAAAACATAAGAACTTTGTAGCTAGAGAAAAAGCTAGATTAGCTAAAAAAGTTAATAGCTTAGCTTAAGTTAAGAATAAATAAAGCATCGACTAAGATGCTTTTTTTTAATATTCTAAACAAAAATAAAAGATGACCGAAGTCATCAATTATTCTTCAACGTTATGGAAAATTTCTTGAACATCATCAACTTCATCAAGTAAAGTTAATAATCTGTTCCATAATTCCTTATCATGTTCATCTTCAAGCTTAACATATTCTTGAGGAATCATTTTGATTGCACAAACTGTATATTCACAATCAGGAATAAGTGCATCAATTGCTTCTTGAGCCTTATGTAAATCACTTGGTGTTACATAAACAGTCATTAAACCATCTTCAAGCTCGATATCTTCAACATTTACATCAGCTTCAATTAAAGTATCCAACATCTTTTCATCATCTTCATAATTGAATGCTAATACACCTAAGTTATCATAATTGAATGAAACTGAACCCTTAACACCTAACTTACAATGTGACTTATTGAAACATTGGTTCATAGATGCAATAGTACGATTTGAATTATCTGTTAAACAGTCAACGATAATAGTGGCACCATTTGGACCAATACCTTCATATCTTAACGAATCATAAGATTCAGTGCTACCACCCTTTGCCTTTTCGATTGCTCTTTTGATAACATCTGCAGGAACTTGGTTAGCCTTAGCTTCCTTAATCTTTGATCTTAATGTAAGATTCATTTCAGGATCAGGAACACCACTCTTAGCGGCAATATAGATTTCTTTACCGTATCTTGAATAAACTTTTGTTTTCATTGCTGCAGTCTTTGCCATTGCAGCCGCTCTTACTTCATGTGCTCTTCCCATTTAATTTTTACCTCTCCAACTATAACATTATATATTCTTTTAGCTTTTTCACAAATAAATCGTTATTAGAAACAAATTTTTTTGGTTTAAAGTTCAAAGCTTCCCTAACTTTATCATCAAAATCATCGCCATCATTCATCATTACAAGATAACCCTTTTGATAATATGCATTTACAATTTGAAGTTGATGATCATTTTGGTGTTCCTTATATTTTGATAAACGTGGAACTGCCAAAACCTTCTTATTCTTATTAAGACAACTAACAATTGTACCAACACCACCATGACAAATAACCAAATCTGCTTCATCAATATATTTATCAAAGTCATCCTTATCTAAATACTTATGAATTTCAAACTTCTTTGATTCATAATCAGTAAAACCAGCCTGAACAATTATCTTATCTTTTATATCACTATGTTCAAGATAATCCAATAGTCTCACAAAAGGCTTATCTTGAGTACCTAAACTTACAAAAATCATTAGAATATATTCCCCCAACACTCAGCCTTTGGATAAACTTCTAATAGTTCAGGCCACTGCACAATAAATTTATCGGCAATAGGATAAATCAATTTACCAGCCTTAGTACCAGTAGTAATATTAGCCATCGTCTCAATCCAAACAACCTTCTTTTTAAACATATGAGCTATTTTACACATGGGTACAGCGGTATGTGTACCCGTTGATACTATAAAGTCAGGTCTAATAATTAAGAAATAAATAAAGGATAGAATAATATTAAAAGGAAAAATAAATAAATATGGCAACAAATGATCTTGAGTACCATAGACAAGATATTTCACCTTTGAATACTTATCTTTTAAATATACTGTAGATTCTGTCTTTTCAGTAATCAAAGTATAGTCAACATCATTAAAAAGCTTCTTAAGCGCAAGAAGCTCCTCCAAATGACCACCACCACTAGATATAAAAATAACTTTCTTCATATATTAAAAAAGGGATGTTTCCATCCCTTATTATACACTATTTAGCTAAAGCGTTTTTTACAAGTTCACTAACTTGTGCTTCAGTTTCACATTCAACTGCCTTAGCAGATAATTCTTTCATCTCTTCATAGCTTAAACCGTTAATAATCTTACGAGCTCTTAAGATAGAAGTAGCAGACATAGAGAATTCATCCAAGCCCAAACCAAGTAGTAATGGAGCAGCCATAGCATCACCAGCCATTTCGCCACACATACCTACCCACTTACCATTCTTGTGAGCACCTTCAATTGTCATCTTAACAAGTCTTAAGATAGAAGGGTTTAGAGGTTGATATAAATAAGAAACCTTTTCGCTCATTCTATCAGCAGCCATAGAGTATTGGATTAAGTCGTTAGTACCGATTGAGAAGAAATCAGCATGCTTAGCAAATTGATCAGCTAATACAGCACTTGCTGGAATTTCAACCATCATACCAACTTCAATCTTATCCGCAACCGCAACACCTTCAGAAACAAGCTTAGCCTTTTCTTCTTCAAAAATAGCCTTAGCATCTAAGAATTCTTGAATAGTCGCGATCATTGGGAACATGATACAAAGTCTTCCATATACTGAAGCTCTAATTAAAGCTCTTAATTGAGTTCTAAATACATCAGTTCTATCTAAGCAGAATCTAATAGCACGGTAACCTAAGAATGGATTCATTTCTTCTGGGAAAGAGAAGTAATCTAACTTCTTATCACCGCCGATATCTAGAGTTCTTACAACTACCTTCTTACCCTTCATTCCCTCAAGCACAGCCTTGTAAGCTTCGAATTGTTCTTCCTCAGTTGGGAAATCAACAGTAGAGTTCATATATAAGAATTCAGTTCTAAATAAGCCGACACCTTCGCCACCGTTATTTAAAACACCTTCAACATCATTTGGACCACCAATATTACCAGCTAATTCAACTTCATGGCCATCAACAGTTACTGACTTTTGATGAACCAATACCTTTAAAGCTTCCTTTTCAGCTAAGAAAGCTTCTCTTTTAGCCTTATAAGCCACTAATTCTTCTTCATCTGGATTAATAATAGCTAAACCATCAATCGCATCAAGAATCATCATATCGCCATTATTACAGCTTTCAAGGATATTGCCTGTACCTACAACAGCAGGAATCTCAAGAGATCTAGCCATAATAGCTGAATGACTTGTTCTACCACCAACTGCAGTACAGAAGCCTAAAGTATATGTTTTATTTAAAGAAGCTGTATCAGATGGAGTTAAATCATGTGCCACGATAATTACTTCTTCATTTATTGCGGTTAAATCAGGAATCTGCAAACCTAGAATATTACATAATAGACGATAAGAAACGTCTTTAATATCAGCAGCTCTTTCTCTGAAATAATCATTATCCATTGATTCAAACATGGCAATCATATTATCAGAAACAGTCTTGCATGAATAATCAGCACTATTTCCTTCACCAATCATGTCAACAATTTGACTAGCATATTCTGGATCTTGTGCCATCATTAAATGAGCATCAAAGATAGCCAATTCATCTTCAGAAAGATTAGCACTTGCTCTTTCTTTAACTAGATTAATATCACTAACAGTCTTTTCTAAAGCACTAGTGAAACGAGCCTTTTCTTCTTCGACACTTCCCTTTAAAGTGTTAGCTACACTAATTACAGGGCTTTCTAATTTAAAAACCTTGCCAATCGCAATGCCGCTACTAGCGGCGATTCCTTTAACCATTTTAAAATTTCCTCCTAATTATCTATAAAATTTTATCGCATTTCAATCATTGAAACAACTCAAAAAGTTTGCATAAGCTTTTTTACGATGACGGTAGTAAGTAGAAGAAGACAAATATCCTTCATACCAAGGTCCTTTTTTATTAAGAATCACCTCGTTTTGAATGATAAAACGATCTTCATCATCTAAGATATTAAATATTACATTTTCAATATAATATCTAATTCTTCTCTTAATCATTAATGTGTCTTGACTGACAACATCACATTCTGGTCTTTCTGTATATTCTTTAGAAACCAAATAAGTTTTTGCCAACTCGGCAACAATCACTCTGTTATACTCAGAGGAAATTTTATTATTTGACATTTTTTAATAATTCATTTCTTTCTTTATTGTGTTACTTCAATTAAGCCATAATGGCCATCATTACGTTTATATACAACAGCAATCTTATCTGCATCAATATCTTTATAGATGTAGAAAGAATGAGACAACATTTCCATTTGTAAAATAGCTTCATCAAGACTCATTTCATCCGCAAAAATCATCTTAGTCTTTACAGGAATTTCTGGTTCAGTAACATTCTCATCAACGAAATTCTGAGCTAAAGAATCCTTATGTCTTCTTGAAAGACGAGATTTTTGTCTTCTAATTTGATCCTCAATCTTATCAATAGCTAAATTTACACCTGTTTCAAAATCATCATGCACTATTTCAGAACGACATAATCCAATCTTTGTTGGAATACTCGCCTCAATTTTCAAAGAACTGTTATAAGGCTTTACGGTAATTCTAGCAGTTGTGTCATCACTCACCGCAAAATACTTAGTTAGAAATGATAGACGATTTTCAATGTGCTCTCTCATTTCATCAGTAATAGTGATATTTTCGCCATAAATTACAAATTTCATATTTTCTTCCTCCTTTATATGAAATATTTACTTTATTTGTTGAAGTAACCACTCATAAACAAGATACAAGCCATAAGCATCCAAACCACAATATTCGATAAGTTCTTTTTTAACCCTATCATCATCTTCTTCAATACCTAAATCGATATTACGCCAATTAAAGACAGCCTTCATACCATCATTAATTTCTAAAGATTTATAATTCAAATCAGACACTATGTTTACTAATTGTTTAAGTGTAAAGTTACCTCTCATTCTTACATCGTAGATCAGGCCTTCTAAGAAAGGAGTGGCCAAATCAACAAAACGTTCATTAATTTTCAATAATTCATCTCTATATTCAGGAAAATAATCAGCAAGCTCCTTAATTCTTCTACACTCCGCTCCATAGGCATTATACGCAACTATAGGTCCGGACTTTGGAATGTATTTCAATAGACCTTCTGCAAATTCTCTTCGACAATCACCCTTTCCCAAAAATGAATATTTAGACAAATTATTGTTTTCATCAAGTATATATAGAACAAACTCAAAAGGTAAAACATCAAGGGGCCTCAAACCATTAAACTGTGGAATTAAATAAGTATCCCATTCAAAGTCAATGAACGTAATTGGCCTAGCACCAAGATGTTTTAACCAATCCGCAAGAGCATATTTTTGTACATATTTACCCCCGTTCTTACTTGCCATAACCTGAGCATATTGCACTCTATTTCCCTCAAATTGATCTAAATCAATATCTTTTAGAAGTTCAATGCCGGCTTGATACATTTTATTCTTATTAGCACTTGAGACTAAAGTTAAAATAGAATCATCAGGCAAATTCTTTTCTTCTCTAAAACATTCATAATAATAAGGGCAAATATTGTGACTATGACAAACACGACTCTTTTTTGGACTATATGAATCCAAAGAAGTAGCCTCTATTCTATTTATTATTGATTTAAAATCATAGATTCTATCGCTGAATATATCTAAGAATTTATTGCCATTAATTTCATCGGTTAAGATGAACAACTCTTCAATATTTAAATTATCTTCAAAGACATAATCTTTATTAATATAAGCTAAATAAATTTTATTTACATTAATATCTATTTTTCTTAAAACCTCTAAAGTTAAACAATAATAAGTATAATCAAAGTCCTTAATAGAAGTCATATTATGCACGAAATATAAGTCAAAACCTCCTTCAACTTTGTGCATAATAGGCACCTTTATACGAAGACCATCACATTCAAATCGTGTTTTTATAAACCATTCATATTTGTCTATTTCATCAAAGAAAGCACCATTGGTATCACCTACCGTTCCTCTAAAATAATCTTCTATTTTCAAAAATCTTGCCAATAATAATATTAAAGATTCATCGCTTCTTAAATAATGGTTAAAAGAAGAATTATCACCAAGAGAATAATAATAAGATCTTGGACATCTATTAAACTTCTTTAAATCCGTTATATGATACATAACTACCTACCTAAATTATATCAAATATATATCTTTTCTACACGACAATTTACATCACATATTAATTCATATGAAATTGTATAAATATTAGCAGCCATTTTTTCTAAATCGCCATAGATAAGAACCTCATCATATAAGTCGCAATCTACATCACTAACATCAACCATCATCTGATCCATACAAATATTGCCTAAAATATTAACTTCCTTGCCATTGATGCTAACAGTATTTCTACCGCTATGAAGTCTAGAAAAACCATCACCATAGCCAACAGAAACAGTTGCCACTTTTATATCCTTATCAGCGACAAATCTTCTATCATAGCCAATAGGCTCGCCTTTTTTAACCTCTTTAATATGACTAATAACCGACTTCATTGTTAAAGCCTGTTTTAAACCTTCATAACCGCCTAATCCATAAAGAATGATACCAGGTCTAACCATATCCAAATGATAGAAAGGATGCTTCATAATAGTCCCCGAATTAGCACAGTGTCTAATCTTAAAAGTGATACCTTCTTGTTTTAATAAATCAATATCCTTTATGAATAAATCATATTGTTTCTTAGAAAAGTCATCATCTAAACAATCAGAGAAATGCATAAAAACACCCTCAAAATCAAGATTATTTAAAAGACAAGCTTTTTTCATTTCATCAACATCTTTAAAACCAATACGATTCATGCCAGTATCAATCTTTAAATGACACTTAATCTTTAAACCATATTCATTTAAACTTCTTGCATAAGGAAGTGAATAAACACATTGTGTAATATTATATCTAAATAACTTATCAGTATCCTCTAAAGGTGTATAGCCAAGAATTAAAATAGATGTATTTATTCCTCCTTCTCTTAATTCGATAGCCTCCTCTAAGGTACTAACCGCAAAATAATTTGCACCTAAGTCCTCATATAAATGTGCTAATTTAACAGCACCATGACCATAAGCGTTATCTTTGATAACAGGGCAAATCATTGCCCCGTTTACTTTATTCTTGATTATATTAAAATTATCAACGATACACTCAGTATCAATCTCAACCCATGTTCTTCTACTCATAAGTAAATTTTCACTCATTTCTCCTTCTTTATCAAGGGAAGGTTACTCATT
>ERZ827168.566-NODE-566-length-59057-cov-12.945392_pt1 | contig 59057 bp, 92 predicted proteins | sample MGYA00519868_ERZ827168 | MGnify/ENA primary metagenome ERZ827168 (study PRJEB31778, sample SAMEA3449271) | human gut metagenome | biome: human gut; feature: human-associated habitat; material: faeces | place: United Kingdom | collected 2010/2012 ... | reverse complement strand
GAAAATCTACCTCCTGCAACCCAAACAGCTCCGCCTTAAGCATCTCATCATCCCAAGTAGCAAGCTCTCCCAGCTTATTATCTGCGATACGGTAAGCCTTTACCTGCTCTGGGCTTAAATCATCGGCTACAATGTAAGGTACTTTTGTAAGCCCTGCTAAGATACTAGCCTCTCTGCGTGTATGCCCTGCAATAATAACCATATCAGCATCCACTAAGATAGGGTTTCTAAACCCAAACTCCTCAATACTCTCCATAACCTTTTTAACCGCATAATCATTTACTCTAGGGTTATTCTCATACGGTATAAGATCCAGAGGATCCGCATACAATACTTTTACCTCTTTTACCTCCATAACCTGTACCTCCGTTTCATTCTATTTCATAGGGTATGTATTTTTCTTTCATAAGATAGGTTACAATCCTGTACTTTTTATGTATCAATCCTACAGATTAAACTCTCCATCCTCATCATAAGAGCCTAAAACCCCTTTAAGCTCCGTTCTTTGCCTCTTATTCAGATTACTAAGAGGTATCTCTATCTGCATCCTCCTATGCTCCTGCTCTGGAGTGTCGTATGGATATTTCTCTTTTTTACGCTTATCTTTCTTAGTGCTGGAGTAATAAGGATCGTGCTCTCTAAGCCATCTATCCGCCTCATCCTCTTTTCTTATTCTAGCCATAGGGTTAATCCTCCTCCTCAAAAGCTCTTAACCCTATTTGCATCTGTTTTAATCCGCTGTTAATATTTCTACTTATCACAGACTGATCCACACCCATTACATAAGCTAGATCCTCCTGTGAATATCCCAGCACTAGGGTATAGGCTATTGCCATATATTGAGTAAAACTGAGTACCCCATCTTTATATCCCTCATTAAAGAGTTTCCTATTACTTCTTTTATACTTATCTGGATCTATCCCAGTAACTCTTTTTAGATCTATAAGAATACAGATAGCTACTGCATCTCCCTTATCTCCAAGCCCATCTAAGGTACCCCACATCCTAAGTAGCCTCTTTAACTGTTTCTTATCCTTATAGCTAACCCTCAAAAGAGAGTAGTTAATTATCTCTCTCACATTTCCCACAGTTTCTACCTCCTGTAAGTTTTTCTATGTATTTAAGGTGTACTTCTGCTGTAATGTGGCTGTATAATCCTATCCCTTTTACAGTAGCTATACTTTTCTTAATGCTTACAATTTCCCCATATAAATAATCGTGATCTAAAGGGCACATCCATTTAACGGTATCTCCCACTTTAAGCACCTTTGAGTACCTCCTTACAAACGGAAATAAGGATACTATTTCTAGTATCCTTTAATCCTTTACTGATCCTGCTGATCCTGTATTTCCTGTTTTATCTCCTGTGCCCTTTGTAAAATCTGTTTTGTATATGTAGTACTGTAAATACCCTTAGCCCATAACTTATTAGCTCCAGAGGCTCCCATATTATAAGCCATAAGAACACAATGGGCTCCACTACTCTCTAGGTATCTACTGTTAAGCTCTGCTAAGAAATTTACTCCCACTCTCATATTAGAGTAAGGATTATAAAGGTCATCTACTCCCAGAGCCTCCATCCTATCTAAGTGATTACTCTCCCATATCTGCATTAAGCCTTTAGAGGATCCGTTATCTCCTGTAGCATCATATCTATAACCGCTCTCCCTCTCAATAATGGCAAGTACGGTATAATAATCTACACCAGCATCCCTACAGATACACCATAGATAAACCTGTGCTACCTCTGGGAACATTCCACCGCTCATCTTATAAGATGTAGGTATATCGTAGAAACGGTACCCCTCCTCATAAACCTCAGCACCCCAATCCTTACTCATAATGCAATAGGGGTAAACATCATTATTAGGATCCCCATATCCCCAAACAGGCTCCTCTATTTCCTCTGGTTTTGTAGTAGGAGTTTCTGTTACTGTAGGTATATTACTTACCTGCTCCTCTGCTGGAGGAGTTTCCCCCTTGCTAGAACATCCTACAGTAATCCAAACAATAAAACCTACGCACAAAATAACTGCACATATAAGCGATACATACCGCTCAATCATTTTCTTTTTTCTCTGCTTAGCTCTCCTAATAGCTCTCTCTCTACCAGATCTACTATCCTGTGTCTGCATCATCCTTTACCTCCTAAAGCCTTTTGTAATCCTTTGATGGAAATACTCATATTTTCCACCTGTGCCTCCAGCCTATGTAAAGTTTTCTCTATATCGTCTGGATCCGTGCTATACCAGTATCCATAAGAGGAGCTACATACAGGCTCTCCATCCTGCCTCAACTGGCTTACCACATTTCTAACCTGCTTATCTGTAAGATTAAACAGGGAGCGGAGCTCTCTACTTTTTATTGCTTTGTTTTCTGTAGTGTGATAATCCTTTAAGTAATCCAGCATTTGATAGGCGATACCCATAACTACCCCTCCTCTTAACTGTGATACTTAACCTAATCACAGAGGTAAGAGATATTTAGAGAGAAAATAAAAAAAGTAGTGCATATTTTTCTTAGATATGCACTACCTATTATTTAACCTTGTACAATTCGCTCTCTGGTACGATTTATCTTATATAGCTTTACTGCCTCCAGCTCATCCTCTGGGATCTGGAGTAGGTACTTAATCTGATCCAACATAATCTCTACATCTGCGATCTCCTCAATGTAATTTTCTAGGGCTACCGTCTTTTTATCCTCTGTTACAGGCTGTCCTAAGCCTACTACAGCTCTACGGTACTTACTTACAGCCTGTATCAACTCTGCACACTCCTCTACAAGCTGGTTACTCTGTGCCTCGTATCCATAATACTTAGCATTTTCCTTATTAAGCTCTGCTACTCTGTTATCCATAAAAGCTCTATAGCTCCTCTCGTCATAAAAATATTTTCTAAAATCTAACTTAAGTATGTACCGCTGTTTTACTCTATCCAGTAACGGTACTGGATGAATTACATACCCTTTACTCATCTCTCACACCATTCCTCACAGCTATCTCCATAGCTGGTATCCAATCCGTACATATTGCTAGCCTCACAGGTACAGATAAACTCTCCAGTATCTCTATCTTTTTTACAGTTACCACAATTACCGCAACATTCCATTACTCTAAGTGCCTCCTTATCAATTTTCTTATACCGCTGGCTGTGAGGTTATCCAAATCATTTACTAACGGATCCTCCAGCCCTCCTAAAGCATCTACAATAGCCCTAAGAGCCTCTCTGCTCTTAAATAGATCCTCCATAAAACTATCCTCTATAAGGTAATACTCTTTAGGATCTCCAAAGGATACCGCTATAGCATAATCCTCTTTTCTCATAGCTAAGCTCTGCTCCTTAGCCTTATCTACCCACGCCTTTTTTACCGTAATCTGCTGGCTAGGTACCATCTTTGTTTTAGCCTCTATAAAGAGTTTACCTGCCACTACATCCCCCTTAAGAAACGGAGTAGATCCAGATCCTATAACCTGTTTACCACCCATAGCCTTAGCTATTCTTTTTTCTTGCTGGCTACTCTTAGCCCTAGTGCTAGTTTTCATTTACTGCACCTCCTAAGAGCTTTCTCTCCAAAATAGCATAACAGGCATCTGCTATCTCTGCTCTAACCTCATCAAAAGGATAATTAGCTATAGCATCCTCTACCGCTTTATCAATATTCTTTTTGTTATCACGGATAGCCTCCTCTAAAAGCTGTGCTCCTATGTTAGCCACTCTGTAATGAGGCTCAGCGTAACGGAAAACATCCCAGCTATTAAGCCCAGCTCCTACCACTCTGGCTACCTCTTTCTTAAGGATCTCCTCAAAGGTTTCACCCTTACTATGGAGCTCCTCATCTATACATTTCTGCACTAAGTAATAAGCCCCATTTATTACTATACGCTGGAAGTTATCCTCATTCCTCATATAGCCCCTAATAACAGCTCTTACCTCATCCTCACAAATCTCTCCTATCTTTTCTGGAGTAATGTAATCCTCTACTTTAATTTGTATCTCCATAATATCCTCCTACATCTTTTCAGTACCTTTAGGAGGCTCTAACTTAATACCTCCATATTTCCATAGATCCTCTCTAAGCTCCTCAATAGTGAGTACTCCTTTATTCCAACTATCATAAAGACTAAGTACATCATCCAGAAACTTAGGTAAACGCCTCTTAGCTGTCTTTTCCCAGTATCCCTCTCCCATAAGTACCTCCAGAGGGAGAGCTAACATAAGAGTAACTGCTACATCTACAGCCTCATCTCTAGCCTCTTGTTTAATCTTATCTATCTGCTCCTGTGTGAGGTTATAAGTAGCTGTTTTAGCCTTGTGAGCTTGCTTTTCAGCTCTACGCCTCTCCGCTCTATTCACTATATACCGCCCTCACTTTCCACTCTTTGAGAAACTGCTCCAGATTACGATAGGGGAGAGTAGCACCCTTACACTTAACAACCAGAGAGGATCCTGCACAATATGTAGAGATCTTATAAACTTTGCCTTTTTGGAGCCTCTCACATTTATATCCTAAATACTCCGCCTTAATCATCGTCTACATCCTCCGCTAAATTCTTTAGACTTGTTAAACTCATCTCTAAATGGCTTATAGCATAATCCAGCTTAAAAGGTTTGCCTCCACTACTAAGCACTTTATCCAGATCTGCTATCCACTTATCCTCCTGCTCTGGTTTCCACCAGCTCCACGGTAAGAGATTATGCTTATCCAGCACTTTCTTAACCTTTTTCCATATACGATCTGTAGCATCTGCATTACCTAACTCCTGTAATCGTTTTTCTGCCTTTTGTAAGTCCATAGCCAGCTTACTACCCAGCCTATCCCCTATGTACTCTCTATCCACCTTATCTCTGAGGTAATCCTCACAATACTCTTTACGCTCATTGTAAAAAGGGATCCTATCCTGCTCCAATCTGCTATAGATGATATACTCATACACTCCTACAGGCTTTTCTATCTGCCTGTATAAAGCCTTTTTCACAGTTCTAAGAGCCTTTGTTTCTGAATTATAATAAATAAGCCCTACATTATCTGGGAGCTCCTCTTTTTTTACAAGCCCTGTGGGTACTACAAAGTAAAACTCATTACAGTACTGTAAATACAAGTGCCACTTATTATCCTGCTTAAAATCGTTTCTACTAACCTTGATCTCATAACCAATAATATTAGGCTTAGTGTAGCTCTTTGTTATTGCAAGCCCATCAAATTTAAGTAGCCCCTGTGGATCTGGGAAGTATGTAGAACAGGTTTTACACTCCGTTATAAAGTAAGTAGCTCTCTTGCTATGTAAATCTCTAAGAGCTAATTTTATATCTGTGGATGTTACTCTTTTCTCTGCCACCGTACATCCTCCTCTCTTTGTGATACTTAACCTAATCACAGGAGCGGTAATTTTTTAGACAAAAAAAGAGGATCCTGTTAAAGATCCTCTCTGGCTTTCTATGTAGTTTTACACTTTCCAGCTCTTACCACAGTTATTACATACAGCCATTTTCTTAGTGGTATTCACGGTTTTATACTTCTTAGGCTTAAAGATTGAAATAATCAACATAGGCAAAGTAAGGAAAAGCCATAGAATAGGCTTAAGCCACCATCCAATACATACCCAGTATAAAATACCGTGCTTTTTCTCCTTTAAGTTTTGCTCCGTAATCATCTGTACGGTTACATTTTCTGATCCACATTTAGGGCATTTCATAACCATTACCTCCATTTATATAAATTTTTATTATATACCCCTTATATTATAACTCAACTATGAGTAATTTTCAAGTACTTACAAGAAACTTAGCCCAAGCTCTAGCATCATCCTCCCCATAGAGCTTATAAATAGTATTCTCATAAGGGAGCTTACTTATTTCCAGCTTTCCCTCTGTAGTAAGACCTCTACGCTCATATTTACGCTCTACATTCTGTAAGTGATGGCGGAATTGATGGAGAAAAGGCTCCAGCTCTGGCTCTGTTAAATATATCTCTCCTGTAGCTGATACATAAGAGCTATCTCTTACCCATACTGTAATAACAGGGAGAGATACCATATAGAGATCTGCCAAAGTGGTATTAAGCTCTCTAATAGCCTCCAAAGCCTCTATCCTATCTACTGGCTGGATAAACCCCTTTACAGGAGCTAAAGCCTTGCACTCCTTAAATTCTTTCTTATACAGGGCTACTCTCTCATCTATAGTCATTACGCACCGCCTCCTTAGGTTTATAATTGGATAAAACACTTTTACAATGTAAGATAGCCTCTTTATATACATCACAGTACTTAGAGCTGGCTATATGTTTGCGATTATATTTCTCCGCCAAAGCACTAAGATCCCTCTGGATGCTATTATACTCCTGCTCTGTCATAGCCTTACACCTCCTCTCTAATACTCTTTTTTAATATACTGCTCAATCCATTTCATTACAGGATCATATATTGTTACTACCGCATACTGCTTACAATAATGAGTTTTCTTAGGTACGCTGTTAATAATCATTGTAGGTACTCCAAGATCATCCTCTGGCATAACTCTTATTACCCACTTATTAAGCGTCTCTACCTCTTTCTGGAGTGTAGAAACATAAGCATACTCTGTACTCTTATATATTCTAACTGTGTACCCAGCCTCTCCAGATCCTAATACAAAACTGGCTCTACTCATAAGCTCCTGCACAAATTTAGGTATTTTAATCATAACCGTTACCTCCTGTTAAGAATTACGGTACAGGTATAACCTCTACCTCTATAATTGATCCTACAGCCTAACTCCTCACATATCCGCTCTACTTCCCAATCTATATCCCCAAGCCCCAGCTTAATCTTGCCTTTTCTAAGGAGCCTAAGTAGCTCTCTAGCCTCTAGGAGCTTGCCAGCTCTAACAAGCTCCCTATGCTTATCCATTACCTTATATCTTAAAATCTTATTAGCTAACATATCCGCTACCTCCTCAATAAGTACTGTTTGCCCTGCTCTGTAATCCTCTCATAAGAGCTACTACACACTTTTCCAGATCTCCATCCTGCCAGCTTTTCTCACCTAAGATAGCACCGTTCATATAATACCCACGCTCATCTCTGAGTACTATAAAATCATCCTCTGTATTGCCCTCCTGCTCTGTTCCGTCTGTGATAATAAACGGAGGAGTATTTCCTTTGTACTCTAAGTAGCTCCAGAATATTTTAACCTGTGCTTTCTGTACTACTGCTTTCCATTTCCAATTAGGATCTTTTTTATCCATATCCTTTACTGTATCCATAACCACCGCTTTTACTTCTCTAAAATCGTGTGCCATATCCTTTTACCTCCGTTTGAGTTTCAGTTTGTATCTTGTTGTATTTATTATATACCTCCTATATAAAAATGTCAAGGGGTTTTATAAAAAACTTTTGGGAGGTATATAAAAAACAGAGAGGGCTATTACACCCTCTCCCTTTAACTCTACAACTTTCCGCTAAAATAATCTTGTAACCATTTATTCCTAGATTGAAACCTGCTAAGATCATAGTCACACATCTCTATCATCTGCTTAATTTTTACTACCAACTCTGGATACAGCTCTTTTAACATTACCCTCTCATCCGCTCTTGCGTTAGGGCAAAACCAGCACCCATCCCTAAACACTTTCAACTCATACAGGGGAGATAATAAACCTGCCTCTCTACAAATTGAAAAAGCCTGTTGCTCTGTAATTCCAAGAGTACACATTATAGATTGCTTTTTCTCTGTTAATCTATGTAACCTATCCACCTCATCTATCGCATAGCCTACAAGCGTATTTTCATTACTATCTAATACTGTTTTTACAGTACTCTCTTTCACCCCTGTAAATTTGCAAAAGCCTCTAGCAAAAGCTGAAATACCCCAGTATTTACCGTTTCTTTCTGGATAATTTTTAGCCTTTTTATAGATCTTTTCTGTGATCTCCTTAGCTGTTACAAGGCTAGGTACCACATCCACAGAGTAGCCCCAGCTCTCAAATATTAGCCTAGTATTATCTACAAACTCTGTCATTACTGGTAAAGTAGCTGGTAAAGTTTCATCCCACATCATTCTTACATAAATTATCCTCTTTATCGGTATTCCGTATTTATGGCAAAGAATAACGGTAGCTGTACTATCTTTTCCTCCACTCCACGGGATTATCCACGCTCTCTCTCTAAGCTGTTCAAGTGTCATAAATTCCATAAGTTTACCTCCTCTGCAATAATTAACTTAATCACAAAGGAGGTAAATTTTTAGAAATTATAGTGTAGCCTCGTACACCTGCTCTTTTAGGTACTCCAGCTCATCCAGATCATTATAATAAAAGTCCTGCACTCCGTTAAAGCCCTGCATCTTAGCCTCTGTACCATCTTTCTTTTTAGCCTTAAACCACGCCCCAGCCTGTGAAATGATCCCCAGTACTAAGCCCATATCCAGTACATCCTTTATCTGATCCACTCCAGAGCTGTAGTTAAGAGTATAGGTACCCAGCCTACGATCATTCTTAGTAACCTTGTTTTTCTCCATTTTCACACTAACCATATTACCGATAGGGTTAGCGTAGTTACCGCTTACCTCCTTGTATTTCTCGTCTAAGAGGGATCCCTTAGTAAACCATAAGATCTGTGAACAAGCGTGAGCCAGAGCGGTACCACAGGGGATCTTATAAGGCTTATATGGGTTTCCTATATTTTCCCTAAGCTGGTTAAGCATAAGGAAAGTACAAGAGTTTTTATGTAACAGAGATATTACCTTATCACAGAAACTCTTAATAAGAGCACTATTACCCCCATAACTTTTCTCATCAAGCCCTTTCTCCTGTACCGCCTTAGGAGTAATAAAAGGTACACTATCTATTACTACCAGCCCTACTTTACCAGATCGAATATAATCTAAGAGCATATCTAACAACTGCTCCCCATACTCCGCCTCTGGCTGGATGAGGATCACAGTATCCCAGTTTACTCCAAGAGTTTCTCCCCACTCTTTATCCAGAGTATTCTCTGCATCCAGATATACCGTATAGCGATCTGGATACTTACGCTGGAAATTAGCTATAATATCCAGAGCTGTAGTAGTTTTGCCACTCTGAGGCAATCCTACAAGCTCTATCATACGCCCCACAGGTACTCCGCCTCTGGTTAAATAATTCATTTGAGGGGATGAGTATGGTATAAACTCAATCCCCTTAAGATCACTTGCTTTACGGATAATATCCGTTTTATACTTCTTATTTACCTCTGCTATGAGGCTATCAATCTCTGCCATTTGTATTATCCTCCTTACAACTAATGATACGGATCTCATCCCATCCCTCATCCATAGTAGGCTCCTGTAATTTCTTTTTCATACGCTCCATAGCCTCTACTGGAACACATCTTTTTCTATTAAAATTTCTATATGTACAAACAGAGTAAGGAGTTTTCATATAAATACAAATCTTTCTACAAGGCAAGAGTGATAACTCATCTAAAAAGGCTTTCCTCCGTATAGAGTTAATGTTAGTAGCATCAAATACTACATCCGATCCGTTATAAATATCTGCCTTAATAAGGCTATGTAAGAGATCAAAAATTAAACCATTCTTACCTTGCTCCTGCACATCTCCTAAGAGCTCATCTCTCAACGCATCGGAGGATCTAACAATGGCTCCCAGATTTTCCGCCTCTGTGGATTTTCCGCTAGCTGGTAATCCAACCATCATATAAAAAGTGCTATTCCTCATCTGTATTATCCTCCAGCTCCTTTATAATCTCATCAGTAGTAGCCCAAAGCTCTACCTCTTTATCTGTGATCCCCAGCGTATAATCTATCTTTACAGGGTTTCTCACTAAGACAATATCTACAGCCCCTCTCTCATTAGGGCTAAAGAGCACAGCCCCATCATTACAGATAAAAGCTGTTTCTCCTGTAATCTCTATACCTCTTTTCTCCAGCTCCTCCAGAAACTTAGAAATTTTCTCCTCAATCGTTTCCACCTGCTTTCCCTCCGTTCTACTTTAATTGAGAGGCTACCTGCCTCACATATAGGACAAACTAACTTACCCTCTGGTATAATCTCTCCACAGCTTACACATCTGTTAGCATCTGCCATACTATCTCCTCCTGTGCCTCCTTAATATGTTTCTACATTGCACATAAAGATCATCATCAATATACTTAAGAGAGTGGAGATCCCTGTGGAGCTGTGATTTACTTACACAAAACTCTTTAGCAATCTTTCTAATACTGTCTGTAGGATGATCTAAAAGCCACTCTGCCTCCTCCTTACAGCGTTTCTCAATCTCCGCCCTCCTAAGTTCTGCTATTTCATAGCTAGATAAATACTCACGCATCCAGCTCTCCATAGCTTAATCCTCATCTCTGGGTACATAGCTATCCTTGCTAAAACGGTTAAGATCTACCTCTGCTATACGCTTACTAAGAGCTTTCTTTAATCCGCTGTAGATCTTTTCTGCCATTTCCAGCTTAACCCTAAGGCTGTTATAAGCCCTCCTGTAAATAGCCTCTACCAGAGCCTTATCCTCTGTGAGCTGTTCTACTCTAGCCTTTTTCTCTGGTACCGTACCAGATACCTTAAGCATAGCCTCATTTTGAGCATTTTTCTTACTGTTAGAGGCTAGATCTGCTTGCATACCCAGCTCCTCCACTCTTTGCCCTGCATAGTACATCAAAGCTGGGATCTTTACACAGTAATACTCAATCTGGCTATCTGGTATATCCTCTATGGAATTTTCCCCTATACTATCCATAATTATATCTAACTCTGAGATAGCACTATCCAGATCCTTACTGTAATCCTCTATAAGCTGGTTAGAGAGCTTTACTACTGGAGAGCTCTCCTCTTGTACCTCTTTTATGAGTTTACTAAGTATTTCATTTACCGCCACTTTCTACACCTCTCTTTATTCTAAACATTGTAGTAATCTTTTGCCCCTCTCTGGCTCTTTCCTCTGGAGTTTCTCCAACAATACTCCACCATTCCGCTGTCCTAGAAAAATCAAATATAGCAAAGCACTCATTAAAGCTCATACCTAAGGCACTCTGCACCTTTTCACATTCTACCCACTTACCAACTATCAGATCTCTAATAATTTCTGTAGTAGTAACCACAGGAGCACACTCTATAGCCTCCTGCACAAACTGTAGATCCTTTCCAAAGTAAGCCAAATCTACTCCAAAATAAGATAGCACCTCATCCAGCAAAGCCTCTTTACTTATCAAACTGCTCATTATAATACCTCCCTAGCCAACTCCTCAAATCGTAGGAGTACCTTACTCTCTTTTTTGTCTGAACAATTCTTACCCCATTCTCTCTACACCACTCTACAGGTACGCTTTTCCTCTCTGTGGAGGAAATAAAGGCTACCATATCCGCTACTGTGATATAGTATGTTTCCTCCAGATCTCTATAGTTAATTAGAAAACCTGCAAAGATCCCTTTATACTGAGAAGCTTTATACATCCCTTTAATCTGGTTATCTCTGATCTTATCCAGAGGAATACTCTTACCCTTATGAGTTTTGAGCTCCAGTAGGAAAGTATAAGGATATTTATAAAGGCGGTAATCCGCTGGGTTAGATACTCCATAAAAACCAGCGGTATCATCCTTATAGCGTTCTATGTAAAAATCACTAGGAAAAGATCCTTTTATCTCCTCCTCAAAAATCTTACCTATACCTTTACCTGCCATCTCTACGCCTCCTCAAACCTACTAGGCGTAAACTTACAGCCTTTTCTACGATCTACATACATAGACCCCTCTGTATCTACTCTACAGTAATAAGCTCCGAAACCCTCATCACAGCAATTTTTACAGTTACCGCACACTTTCCTAACAGCCTTAAGAGGCTCCTGTGGGCTTGTTTTTACCCCCTGTGAGCCTTTTTTAATCTTAGAAGTAGATTTACCTTGCTTTTTTCTGTTTGTAGCTTTCTGGGCTTTCTGTGTCTTTTCTGGAGGGTTAGGATGTACCCACTTACCAGCATCCACTAAGCCACACTCATTTTTATATTTACAGTAAGTACATTTATCCTCATTTTTCTCTGGGGGGATCCCTGTCTTACAGGCGGTATTAACGGTATTGATCTTAGCCTTAACTCTTTCTTTCATCTCATCGGTAATTTTCCAGAGGTAGAGCTTTTTCTTACAGAAATTACGATCCTCATACAGGAAAAGTACATAATCAATACCTAAGCCCATACCATAGCTTGTAGCTTGCCACTTATGATCCTCTTTCGGCTCATATCGGTTACTAAACTGATAAGTACTCTCTGTTTTAACCTCCAGTATTACCTCTTTACCCATAAAGCGGAGTACTCCATCTGGCTGGAAAAAGATACTAAGCTCATCGTTTTTACACCTTGCCTCTGTGTGATCCTCATTCCATCCCATAAACTCCGTTTTAATGCCTTTTTGATTAGCCTCTTTTACGATCTCCTCAAGATCTAAGCACTCTACGCCCTCCATACGCTCTACAATGTGCTGTATGTCTAAGTGCCTATCTGTACCACTCTGACAAATCTCAATAAGCGGTACATCGCTCTGCTCCCCATTAAGAGATCCACTATGTACTCTCTGGAAAAAGATCATACGCTCACAGCCATACATAGAGCTAGGGCGAATATAATCACTAGGAGCTACCTGCCTCTCCTCTAGCTCTTTCTGCCTTACAGCATCCTCATAAGCCTTAAGAAAATTATCCTCAAAGGATACGCTCCCAGCGTTCTTACCCTGTGCTACCTTTATCAAACTTGCTAAGCCCATACGCTTATACCTCCTGTATTAGTTTTACTATCCTTTATAGCTTACCTATCTTAATCACATTTCCGCCTTATTTTTAGATATAAAAAAGAGGAGCCTCTTATAGCTCCTCCTTATACGGTACACAATACTTTTCTTTATGTATGGCTTTATCGTCTATATATACATCTGCAAACACTTTTCTAGGGTTATTTCCCCAGTACTCTATCATTTCCTGTAGATTATTGTTTACCGCATCAAACTCTAAGCCCTTATCTCTGCACCAGTTTACAGCCTCCTCCAGCCTTTCTCCTACTCTACAAGTCCAGAGGATAATTTTATTACCCTGCTTTCTCCGCTTAATCAAGTGGTTAATAAGGCTCATATTAGGAGCTCCTATCTCTGGAAAAATACTAACACACAGGGTACCATCAAAATCTACCGCATAAATTGTATAAGCTCTCTTTCCTCCTCTTATAGGTACCATCTCCGTATGATCGTATTTTCCGCAATATTGAGCCACCTTTGTAAAAGCATCTGGGCATTTATTTAAGTGCATATCAGTACAATATACACAACCCTTTTTCATACACTAACCCTCCTCAATAATTAGTAATCAATACCTCTACATCTTTACTCTCTTTATCCTTTTTATGATAACTGCAATTTCTGTAGGTATGATCCAGATAATTAACTTTATACTTTTTAACCCATTCCTTTAGAATGATATTCTCTTTCCCTCTGCTCTCCAGCACATTAGAAAGAGCAAACTTAACTCCTGCCTTATTTACCTCATCCAGCTTAGCTAAGAGATCTTTCTCATCCTGCTCTCCCCATCCTCCATTTTCATTGTATGAGGCTACTGTAATAAGATATGGAGGATCACAGTAAACAAAATCATTAGAGCTCAAACGCTCTACCTTGATCTTTCTAAAATCATTGTGGAAAAACTCTATATCTATCTCCTGTAGCCTATTTACAAAGGCTACAAACTTTTCCCTAAGTGCTGGGTTAAAACTGCTCCTACCTTTACCAAAAGGCATATTATAGGCTCCCTTACCATTAAATCTAATTTGATTATTAAAAGAGTAACAGATAAGGGTATAGAGCATAATAGGATCCGATAAACCAAACTCCAGATCAAAGGTATCATTATACCGCTTTCTTAAAGCTAAGTATCCCTCTTTGTTTTCTTTTGTAAGCCCATACTCCTCTATGTAATTATCTATACGCTCTAGGCACTTTTCCGCCCCTATGCTCCTAAATTCCTGTAGCATCTCTGGTACCTGCTCCAGAAAATCATTATATACAATATGCTTAGCGTAAGCATTTACACTTACATTCCCCCCCCCCTGCAAACAAATCGACAAAGGTATCAATATTTGTAGGAAACAGCTCTAGGAGCTGTGGGAGGAGCTTATATTTTCCACCTGTATAATTAAGTGGGCTCTTGATAAACTCCATAAATAAAACCTCCTTTTGTCTTTGATCGATCCTAATCACAAAAGGAGGCTATTTTTAGATATTAAATTTTAGAGGCTTTTTCCTCCTGCTCTAAAAAGCTCATCATATAAGCATCTTGCTTTCTCTCTTTTCTCTGCTGGATATTAAACAGGATCCACCTCACTAAGCGGTTATGCCTACAGCTATCCTCTGGATTAAGCCCTGCTCCACAATCCTCTACAGGGCATCCATCATCACTCCAATAGGGAATATATGAGCTATAATAAGGGCATTTCTCACAATCATTAAGCATCTACTCATCCTCCTCCAGATAATCAGTATTGAGGCTTTCCCCATACCAAACATCGGAGATCTCTGCATCCACGCTCATAGGGAGGTTAATTAAACTGTGCCCTACTTTTTTCATAGTTTCAGTAAGGAGATCTGCACCCTCCTTAATATGCTCCTCTGGTACCTCCATAATAAGCTCATCGTGTACAGTAATAAGCATATGGCAATCCAGCTCTTTATATCTAGGATCCCTGTAAATAGCTATCATAGCTAACTTCATAATATCGGCACTAGAGCCCTGTATTACAGCATTTAAGCTCTGCCTGTGAGCCTCTTGATAGCGGTAATCATCGTGATCTGGTATCTGCATATCTGGGAGCCTACGCTTTCTACCACAGATAGTAGTAACATACCCATACTCCTCCGCCATTTTCTCAACTTTGAGGCGGATCTGCTGGATCTTAGGGAAACTCTTGTAAAAATCATCTATAAGCTGTTGAGCCCAATCTGCACTCTTATCAAACTGCTCCCCAATAGCCTTAGCTCCTCTTTCATACATAATACCTAAGAGTACACTTTTCATAGTAGTACGCCTGTGCTTACCCTCTGCATTTACGGTACCATCTGGATAAAACTCTCTACAATCCTCATAAGGTACCCCATACACCTTAGATCCCATAATGGCATACAGATCCTTACCGTGTATATAGGCATCCTGCATAGCCTCATCTCCAGAGATAAAAGAGAGTACTCGTGGCTCAATCTGGCTAAAATCTCCACCTACCAGCTTATACCCATCTCTGGCTCTAAAAATCTTACGGATCCTCTTTTCGTGGCTAGGGATATTCTGGAGGTTAATTTTAGTAACCTTATCGCTGGAGGAAAATCTACCAGTTTTAGCTCCGTACTGGTTAAATGTAGTGTGTACTGCATTTGTTTTCTCACACTTTACCGCTGGGATCTTATCAATGTATGTACCTAAGAGCTTACCACATTCCTTATATCTCTGGTAATTATCCAGAAACTCTATAAACTCCTGCCCCTTTTTGGTACCAGCCTTTTTAGCCTTGTTTCTGTGGAGCTGGATGATCTTATCCCCAGTACCTCTAGGCTCTTTTCTGGATACACTCTTAAGCTGGAATACATCATAAAACAAACAAGCTACCTGCTGAGGGCTGTTATAGTTAATCTTTTTGGTACCCTTTGTAAGCCTCATAAGAGTAGCGTTTTCCTCTATGTACTTATCAAACTTAGCTACATAAGCATCACAGAGAGCCTCTTTCTCCTCCATCTCCTTATTAAACTCTACAGAGAGCTCCTTAGCGTAATCCTCACGAATAGCCACGCCTCTAAGCTCCATATCCATACAAACATCTATAAGAGGCATCTCTACCTCACGGAAAACATAATAGAGCTTTCTAAAATCTGCTCTGGTATGATCCTCTCTTAAAAACTGCTTTTGAAACTGATATACCGCCCAAGTTTTGAAACCATCATTAGCACCATAGATAGCGAAAATATCAATAGGAATATAGTTACAGGGAATATCCTCAAACAGATCCCCAAAGTCCTCGTCAGATCCCTCTCCATTGAGGATATATTTGTTATACAGAGGCTTTAATCCGTGCTTTTCATTTTCATTAAGCACTTGTGCCCCTATCTGTGTATCCCACCATACATTAGCGATCCTCTGCCCCCAGTTAAAGGTAAGCATCTTATCATCAAATTTTATATTATGGTTAATACACTTAAGATCCCCATTTGCTAAGTAAGGGAGCATTATCTCCTTTACCTGCTCCTCCGTCATTTGATCGGCTACTCTTACATTCTGGAGATCTGTATGGTTAAAAGGTACATAGGCACTAGGTAGATCTGGATTATACAAACAAATACCTACCAGAATATCATTATAAACATCCAGCCCAGTACTCTCTACATCCAGTACATACTCTCCATACCCATTTACATAGGTATCCATAAACTCCTTAAGCCTCTCTGGAGTACGGATAATCTCATACTCTCCCTCAGCGTGTAACCTGCCACTAGCTACCAACTCACTAATAACAGCCAGCCCTTTAGCAAGGGTATTCTGGTTACGCTTTAAGGAAATATTACATACTTTCTTATGTGTAAGGCGCGAGCTAATATCATCCATCCCCACACTCTCCCTACTCATATTAAGATTTATAGTATCTCTACTCATAATCCTTTACCTCCTGTTATAAAAATAGAGGGAGGCTAGTTTACTCCTGCCTCCCCCTTAAGTAATCTTGCTTTAGAAAACTCTGCTAGCACTAGAGCCTCCAGAGCTCTCCTCACTATCTCCGCCCTTTTTAAGCTGGAGCCTACCCTCAATAGCCTTAATCTGATCCTCTTTATTCAGATCCAGAATGAGGGAGCCTACAAGATTTTGAGGCTCTGGGATCTCTCTCTCACTCTTATCCTTAGGGAAATACTGGTACACAGTCTTAAGAGATCCTTTAGCTCCGCTACGCTTAATCTTAATATCACGCTGAGTAAGATCTCCATACTCCCCAGCTAAGCCGATCATAGCCTTAATATCTGTCAAACCACGCTCCCAGAGCTGTACCTGCTTATCCTTGTCCTTTTCGTCAAGATTAAGCATCTGTAGAAACATCCTAAGCTGTGGCTTATTACCACTCTTACAGAGCTCACAGCCCTCTCCCTTACAAAGTACGGTACGATCTCTACCAGATCCATCTACATCCAGCTTATGTACCTCATAGATAGGGAAATCATACTTAGGCTCCTGTGTGCCCTCCTCTACACCAACCTCTCCACGATGGAGGAGGCGTACCGTTGCGGTATCCCCATCATCCTTAAGCTGAAACCAGCCAGTTTTAGTAAAACCTCCGTTATCGTACTTGTTTAACAAATCCTGCAATCCCATAATGATTTAATCCTCCTGTTTTTCCTTTATATTTTTTTTTGGTTATTATGGTTTCTTTCAAAGCATCATAGCCTTAACTGCTCCTACCATAGAGCTAATGGCAAAACGCTTACCTACAGATCTACCAATCACTACATCAGCATTACGCTCATCCTTTTTGATAAGCACCACAGCCTCTCCTCTAAGGATGGCTAACAGCGTTTTTACACTTCTCATATATAAGCACCGCCTCCTTTTTCGTTATGATTAACTTAATCAGATACAACGGTTTTATTTAGAGAGAATATCCTGCTAAAACAAACTTTTTTCTTATGCTCTTGAAATAGTAGTTAGCTGTTGCTGGAGTGCATCCCAGAGCCTTAGCTACCTCTCCCTTTGTGCCCCCATCCATAAGTACTGTTACCGCTACCTGCTCCTTTTCGTTTAAGTGCAAGGATCTAATGAGATCTTGAAACTCAAAAGCCTTTACATCCTCGCACTCCACAGTAAAATAGCTATCCATCTCACATCCGCCCTCTTTGTTTATCTCTGTGAGTGCCTCATAAGAAATAGGAGCGGATCCTGTGTAGCGTTTCTGCCTCGTAGCCTCGTTATAGAGGCGGTTTAAGTTCTGGCGTACATACGCCTTAAGGAGAGTAATAAACGCTAAGCCTCTACTCTCATCAAAATCATCCACAGCCTTTAACATCGGTATGTAACTCTCTGCTATGAGATCCTCCAGCTCACTATGAGGGATAGTAGCCAGATAAGGCTCTACCAGCATCCTAAGTAAAGGCGTGTTTTTCTTGATAAGCTCTCCTAAGTACATCTCATTTCCGCTATCCTTGTAATTCCTAACTAACTGCTCATTTGATAATCCTGTATTCATCCTGTATTCCTCCTTTAATATCCTGTGAGATAATCTTTCCAGCTATCTCCGTACTGCTTTACCAGATCGTTAATGTCCTTAAGATCTGTGTGCCATTGTAAATTAGTAAACCTAAACCCCTTAGGTATCAGTAAACGCTTGAGCTGGGAGGCTCCTTTTCTCCCTGCCTCATCGTTATCTGTAGCAAGTACAAACCTCCTAAAGGGAGATCTCTCTAACTCTCTACATTGATCCTCCGATATGTGAGAGCCCATAAGTGCTATTGCTAAGCCTCCATAAGCTACAATGCTAAGAGCATCTATCTCACTCTCAGTAATCCATACCTCGCTATCTGGAGTGAGTACCCTCTCCGTGAAACTACCGTTACAGAGTTCCCACAAGCCAAATATCTTAGAGCTTTTATCAATATCCTTAGCGTTATAGAAATGCTTACCAGCTATGCTCCTGCCCTTATAAAAGGCTACTTTCCCATCCATTCCCCTTACAGGGAAAAGTACGGTATTATCCTCTGGATCAAAGCCCAGCTTGTACGCCTCCATTACCCAGTAAGGGAGCTTTCTTTTCCGTAGGTACTCACAAGCTCCCTCACTACTGAGTAGTGCTTTATGGTACTTATCTACCAGCTCCTCATCCATTGAGGAGGTTTTGTGGGCTTGTCCTCTGTAGAGGTTAAGCTCCATAGGCTCCCTCTCCGCTGTAGAGTAGTTATATCTACCTACCAGCCACTTATAGCCAGCTAAGGGGTTACTAAGCCCCAGCATATCCGCTACAAACTGTGGGAGATCTGCTGTATATCCACAGGTAAAACAATGTACGGTACCTGCCTCGTAGTGCTTTCCGTTTACCGTCTTTTCCTGCTTACTAATACCGCAAGAGGGATTATGTTCTTTACCTCCTCCGTGAAAAGGGCAAGTAACCATAAGATCCGATCCAGTATCATTTACCTCTCTTAGTAGCCCTGTACCGTAGAGCTGGAGCTTAATATCTTTAACTATCTGCTCTACGGTAGCTACTATAGGCATCCTCCATACCGTTATCATTTCTTGCTTTTCTTAGGAGCTGTCATTTTAAGCATTACAACCTCTTGCACCTTAAGGCACTCTGCAAGTACATCCTGCGGAAGTGTTCCAGCCTCTACAGCCTTAAGAGTAGCCTCCTCATCCACAGCCTCTACCGTTTTGATACAATCGGTTAAACCTCTGGTATGGAGCTCCTCTAAGAGCTTAGGCTCCTCAATACTCTTACGCTCCTGCACAATACGCTCAAAGCGGTATCCTGCCTCATCGGTAAAATCTTTCTCTCCAGCCTCCGCCATAGCATCCTTAAGGAGTGCCTTATACTTTTCCTCCTCTTTCTTTGCCTGTTCAAAGGCTAACTTTCTGGCTTTATAAGCCTCTCGTAACTCCGCTAAATTCATAGCTTGTACCTCCTTTTGAGTTTTGTTAAAATATATCCTTTTCTGTTTTTAGTTTTGCCAAACAGAAATTGATAAGCAAAAAATATTACAGCTCCCTCTAAAAGGGCTGTATCAAACACTCCTCCTATATTATACTTCTGTTAAACAGAAATGTCAATAGAAATATGTAAGTTTTTCAGAAATATTTTTCTGTCTCTCTTGCTTTTTTCTCCGTTTTACTGTATAATATAAGTACACCCTTACAGGAGGGAGGTGATTAAAGATGGGCGATACTCCACAAGAGGTATTTTCTAAAGCTCTTAGGTACTACCTAAACCTTTACGGAAAAACCCAACAAGATCTCACTAAGGATCTTAAAATCAGCTCCTCAACGCTCTCACAATGGGTAAACGGTAAGATGTTCCCTAGAATGGATAAGGTAGAAATGCTGGCTAACTACTTCCACATTACCACTACGGATCTCCTCACAGATCCAGTAACCAGATCCACATCTGCATCCTCCGATCCTATTGTGATAGCTAAGCTGGTAGAGAGTAACACAGAGCTCTATGAGCTACTAAAACTCTCAATACAGCTAGAAAATGCTGATATACGCCTACTGCAAGGGGTAGCTCAAAGATTACTAGAGCTACATACTAAGGAGCTTTAAGCTCCCACAGGGGAGCCCAGTATTACGGTACTGGGCTCTTTCTCTTTGTCCTAAAACTCTATAGTAATCTTTGAGGCTCCATCTGCCTTAAGAGTATCTACCAAATTGCGGTACCTGTTTCCAGATCTCTTTACAGCCTCCAACTCCTCCTCTGCACGATAAGCAATCTCTTTATACTTAGCTATTTCCGCTGTTGCCACTCGTAATTTATCACTAAGATCCTTAACCTTATCCTCCGCCTTTGCAAAATTCTCCATCCTATCTACATAGTGGTTAGTATCTCCCACCATTTCTCCTACAGGTATATTAAGATAGTTACATACCGTAAGGAGAGTATCTATAGAGGGCTCGTGAGCTCCTCTAATCCATCCACTTACTGTAGTAGGCGGTACTCCAATAGCACTAGCAAAATCTACCTGCTTAATGGATAATACAGAAAGTGCCCTGTGCAAATTCTTAGAAAACATACTCATAGCGTTACACCTGTTTCCTTTACACGATCCTTAAGAGGCGTTTTATTTCCCTCTCTGGTAAAATCAATATAGGCAAGAGGAATACCATAAACCTCACTTATACGCTGGGCTTTCTCCATATTAGGAGCTGTACGCCCACTCTCCCAGCTTACCAGCGTTTTCTCATTGATACCGATAAGCTCACTAGCCTCTTTCTGTGTGTATCCGTTCTGCACCCTGCAAGCTGAGAGCCTCCATTTCATCTCAAAGATATTCATACTATTAGCCCTCTCTTTCTGCCTTAAATCTTTCCAGAGCCTCCGCTGTTACAAACTTTTTAACCGTAGGTACCAATACCTCACGCTCTACAGCCTCCAGCTTACCGCTCTGGATATTACGATACACAGATCTCTCACTCATCCCAAGCATTTCTACTACCTCTGCTACTGTGTACGCTTTTTCCTCCTCTGGCTCCACAGGAGGATCCTCTACTACAGGCTCTCCTAAATTACCTTTATACCAGAGCCTAAACTCATCTCCAGCCTTGCCAATCATACGCCCAGCCAAAAGCTCACAGCCAAGATAAGTAACCTTATAAGTAGCCTTACGCCCCTCTCCCTCTAAGATAAAATACTTAGGAGCATCCTCTCCTAACTGCTCACAGTATTTACGGATAGCTCTAAGTAGATTATCGTGCCTCTTTCCAAGAACATCCGATACATCTTTACTACTAAAGAATTTCTCCATAATAAAATTACCTCCATTTCTTGTACAGTTACTTAACCTAATAAGAAATGGGGGTAATTTTTAGAGAGTTTTTTTATAAAATTTGTTTCGTTTTCAAATTGTACACAGAGAGCCTCTCATTAGTAGGGTTAATCTGTGTTTTAGTATCTACTACTACCTTATGCTCCATCCCTATACCAATCATAGTAGCTACTATATCCATTTGCTCCTCACTAGCAAATAATACAGGGAATAGATCGCCCTCCTCTGTGAGGTACATAGGTACCAGCCTACCTTTAGGGAGCCCCTCCCCATATTCTACATTAAAAGCCATAATCTTTATTACCTCCCTTATCTGTGCCATCCGTGCTCTCTGCCTCTGGATTATCCTCTTTTTTAATCAAAGGATCTAAGTAGCCTGTGTTAATATCCCAGATCATAAGCACCTCTTTATTATTCATACCGTATCTGTTTTTCTTGATAGATATTTTAAGTGTGCCATCAATCACACTAAGGGAGAGTACTCTAGTGGCATTTTGCCCTACGCCATCACTCTCCGCTAGATCGTGGAGCTCTGGGCTCTCTCCCTTTTTCCTATTCTTTACCGCCTCACGGTTAGCCTGTGCCATAAGGAGGATAGGCTTTTTAAGCTCCTTAGATACCAGAAAGAGATCTTCTGATATGTTGTTATAAGCAATTCTGGGAGTATCAGCTCTACGCTTATCACTCATAAGAGAGAGCTGATCCACTACGATCATATCTGCACCGTGTTTAATAGCTAAGCTCTTAAGCTCATCTGCATTAGGTTTACGCCCCTCAAAATCATCTGGAGTAACTACGATAAAACCGCTTTTCTGTGAGAGCTGGTTTATGTAATTCTCATAATCCTCTTGTAAGTACTTTCCTCCATCGGTACCCTTTTTATCTCCCAGAGTATGAGCACCGTTAAGGAGCCCCATATTAGAGAAATGCTTATTAAGAGTATCAAATCTAAAGCCTACCATCTCTCTACTCATTTCTCCAGAGTAAAAAAGGATCTTATATCCTAAATTCCAAGCTACTACTGCAAAATATTCTCCTATCCAAGTTTTACCCACATTAGTACGCCCAGTTACTACTACTAGCTCCTCTCCCCACATCCAGCCATTAGTAAGCTCATCCAGCTTATCAATACCAGTAGGGATACCGATTAAACCCTTAACCTCACATCTCTTTTTATACTCAGTTAAACGATCTTTAGCGTTAGATACAATATCGTACCCATCTTTATTCTTGCTTACAGGTACCTCTTTTTGGAGTGCCTCTAACTGATCCTTTATGTACTGGATAGCCTTAATACTATCCTCTCTCACTAGATCCGCTGTATTCTGGATGATAGGAGCCAACTTAGTATAAGTGTAAGCCTCTTTGAGCTTATATACTAAGTAATCTACACTCTCAGTAACCTCCAGCATTTGAAAATCTGTGTACTTGCCTAAGAAAGTGATCTTATCTGGCATCTGCTTATAAGTGTTATAGTGGTTAATGATAAACTCTATCTCATCCTTACAAGTAAGAAACATCTCCGCTATAACTCCGTTAGCGTGGAGGATCTCCAAATCTGGAGCATCTAACACTTTACAGATTAAACTCTGCTCTACTGTATTCATCATAATCTCCTATCTCCTCCAACCATTTCTATTACCTGTGAGGAGCCTACCACTCTACTAGCAATACGATCCCCCAGCTCCTCTTTAAGCTCCTCTGGAGAGAGATTACTTGTATAAATTGTGGCAAGATTATTAGATACTCTGGTATTGATAATGCTTACAACTCTCTCCCTTACCCAGTCTGTTACTCTCTCCGCCCCTATATCATCAATGATAAGGAGCTTACAGCTTTTTACCATTGTGAGTACCTGCTCAAAATCTGGATCTTTATCCTCGTAGTTATTTCTAAGATCCTCCAGAAAAGTAGGGAGGAATATGTAAAGCCCCTCATTTTCAAGCCCTGTATCAAAGGCTATTTTTCTAAAGTAGTGGCTCATTATCTTACAAGCCCAGCTTGTCTTACCGTTACCTGTGCTTTTACCCCAGATATACAGCCCCTCTCCAACCTCTACTTTTTCCAGCACTTTCTCCTTATACTCATTGAGTGCCTCAAAAGCTGGGAGCTCACTTTCCTTAGCCTCTAAGGTAATATTATATCTATACCCCTCTGGCATCCTACTCAAATTATATAAAGCCCTAAGCACTCTATAACCTCCGCAAAGATCGCTACAGGCTGATTTATCCTTTTGGCAATATGCCTCTGCAAAGCATTTCACTCTTGCCTACCTCCTTAACCTTGATAACTAATATAATCACACAAACCGAATACTTTTAGACAAAAAACAGGAGGGAGATAATCCCTCCTAACTTAATATGTTCTAACGGTATCTCCCTCTACAGGCTTACTAACCGCTGTAGCTGTTTTCTGCTTACCGTATTTTTTCAAGGGGTATAAGGCTTTCCAGCCATTATCTATACTTTGATCTACAATAGCTAAGGCTGTTACAGGATCCTCTCCAGCATTTTCTCTAAGCACCTTTGCAAACTCTGTTACTGTAGTAACCTTAGGAGTATAATTCTTTCCTCTGCAATACTTAATAAATTTCTCCAGAGCCTCTCTCACATACTTATTATCCTCTGCACTAAGGATCTCTGTATAAGATCTTTTTTTCTCTGGGAGAGCTTGCTCTCCCTCTACCGTAGGTAGAGGATCTTTCTTTTTTTCTTTATTTGTTTTATTAGTATTTATTTGTTGCGGATTTTCCGTAAACGGTTTTTCCGCTTGCGGATTTTCCGTAAACGGTACACGCTGTGGAGTTTCGTGTAAAATGTAATCCATATCCGAAAATTTACCACCAGATCTAAGGATAGTACGGACTAAATAGCCCTCTCTCTCCAACTCCTTTAGAGCCTCATTTATAGCATCTTTACCCTCTTTGAGTACCTTAGTAAGTCCTGCTACAGAGTAATCCCAATCATCTGGTAAGCTCCACATATAAGCATAGAGCCCCTTAGCCTTAAGAGTGAGGTTAGCGTTTTTGAGTACGCTGTTTGAGATAATGGTAAAATTATCTTTTTTGTTTAGCTTTATCTTACCCATCTCTTACACCTCTATATTTCTCTTGATACTATCTGGTACTACCGCTGTATATTTATTGTAAATTACACCGTTGATAGCTGTACTTTTCTTTCTTAAATGCCCCTTACAAACTAGGTCTTTAAGGGTATTGATAACTGTAGGGCGTGATACCCCTAGCCACTCACATAGATAGTTAATGCTCCCTGTAAACTCTTGATGAGATACTTGTGATACCCCATAAATAATAGCGTAAATGTTCAAAGCATTACCGCTTAATCCTAACTCCGATCTCATCCAGCCTTGTATTACATAATAATTTTTAGGGTTTATAGTGTTTTTGCTCATTTTATACCTCCAGATTAAGGAGAGAGGAGAAAAACACTCTCCCCCCCCCTGTAAGTATTTTATTCCATTTCAGAGATCACTTTTTCGATGTTATCACAAACCTCATCAAAAGCCTGTTTAATGATAGCCTCACGCTGTTTAGGATCTGTGCCTCCATCAATAGCAATACTCATACGCACAGTAGGCTTACACCAAATACCGCTCTTGTTTTGTACGCTCATCCCCAGCTCAATATCCATACCAGCTACTCTAGCTGTAAAATCACTCTTTGCCATCTTGTTTTTCCTCCAATTTTTTAAGATTATTTTCTCTCCGTTTTAGCCTCTTGTTTAGCTCTGGTACGGAGCACCCAAACTTTCTAGCAAGTACTTTTTTATAGAGTAGAGTGCCATCCTGCTTAGCTTTCGCCCTCTCCATTTTCCTCTTTATACTGCTCATTTTTGATCTCCTCCAACTCTGCTACACTATGGAAAACCTCCTCATCTGTTTCAATCTCCTCTACTACAGGATGAGGGTTAATGATTACAGTAACATCACAGCTATTACTCTCAAAGGCTGGGAGCCCAGAATTATAACCGTACTTACCGCTTGCTCTGGTACCTAGAGCTGTGGAGATAATCTCACTAAGCTCCTTACCATTTACAGAGATCCCATAACCGTTATCCCTTACCTGTGCATTTGCAAATTGAATTTTTAACATAATGCCTACCTCCTGTTTTATGTGATGCTTAACTTAATCTCATAGAGGTAAAAAATTTAGATAGGGAAAAATATTTTTACCTATTTCCTCACATTTGAGTACAAAAAAAAGAGGAGAGCTGTTAAGCCCTCCTCAAAATTAAGTACTATTTCTTTCTACGGTCTTTAGCTGGGAGATCTGCATAAGCCTTAATCTGTTCCAGATCTGCCTCTCTCCAGTATCTATACCCATTATCATCCCTCACAGAGGAGGGAATAACTCCAGCATCCTCCCATAAACGGATAGTCTGTGTAGATACCCCTACCAGATCCGCTACCTCTTTTCTGGTATAAACTCTTTCTTTAGTATCTGCATCTATAGTATAAACTTTCATTAAGCGTACCTCCTTTTTATATACCCCTAGTATAACATATTTTCCCTTACAGTTTCAACAGCTTATTAAGAATTGTTTTAATATCTGCCTTAGATCCTTTGCCATCTACTACTCTATCAAAAAGATCTTGATTTTCTAAGAGGTACTCCTCCACACCCTCATCTACAGATCCCTTAGCCACCATAGAGATAACATTTACAGTACCAGCGGTACCGATACGATGAGCACGATCCTCCGCCTGTGCATTTTCTCCACTATTCCAGAGTTTATCTATAAAGAATACATAGGAGGCTTTATTAAGGGTTAATCCTGTACCCATAGCCCCTATAGTACCTACAGCCAGCTTACAATTAGGATCATTTTGGAAACGCTCTACCTCTTTCTGTCTATCCTCTGGAGATACCTTACCCACAATATATACAGGGTTATACTCCTTTAACGCCTCATAATAGAGGCTGGCTATTTGCTCCCATTGAGAGAAAATAATAGCCTTATAACCGTTAGGGATAATCTCCTCAGAGAGCATATCCATAATACGCTCCAACTTAGGGTTATCCTCTGTAAACATACCTCCTGTAAGCTGTCTTAATCTAAGAGTACAGCTAAGCGGATTAACAGAGGCTAGGATATTCTCCATATCCTCTATAATACCATTTTTAATATCTCTATAGAGTACCTGCTGTTTCTTAGTAAGTTCTACATACTCTGTGGAGTGGATCTTAGGTGGTAGATCCAGTACCTCCTCTTTCTTTCTACGGAGCATAACTTTATTTAACTCAGCATTGAGGCTCTCTAGGTTTTTATGTCCTACTACTTTATAGCCTCCGTATCCTCCCATAACACAGTAGGCATTACGAAAACTGTAAAAGCTCCTCTTTTCAATCCCTAACCAAGTAAGGATATTCCATAGATCCTCTGCCTTATTCATAGGAGTACCAGATAAACCTATTTTAACAGGGCTCTTAAGCATCCTAAGAGCTTTCCCTTGCTGGCTGTTACCATTCTTAGCCTTATGGATCTCATCTACGATAATACAGCCTATATATCCATCCTTAATGCCTAAGTATATAGCATCCTGCACAGCCTCATTACGGAGGCTCTCAATATTGATAATAGCATAATACTCAGATCCTCTAAGCCACTCATTAAGAGCTTTTACTCTTAGAGGCATTGTTTTTTGATCCAGCATAACACTTTTTTCCTTAGAGTGGATCCTAATCTCTGCCTCCCAGTTATACTTAACGGAGTTTACACCGCATACGATAAGGCACTTACAGAGCTCCTTTTTTCTGGCTACGGTAATATCTATACTCTCCTTAGTTTTACCTAAGCCCTGCTCATCTCCTATAAGGAGCTCATCTCTCTCCAGCCCATAGTTAAATGCCTCTATCTGATGAGGGAGGGGAGTAGTGGTAAAAGGAAAATCTATAATAGGCTTTATGCCTTTTAATCTTTCCTGCGTAGCCTCTCTTTTATCCTTTATTTCCTTAGTTTTGAGGGCATCCATTACACCGCTGTTACTGGTAATGTTATGGCTCCCTAGCGTTTCTACCAGATTAGGGAGCTCATAAGAGGGGATCTCCCACGCTCTATCCTCTGGTAAGTATCTCCTTTCCGCCAGCTTTTTTATCTTAGCTACCGTAGTAGGATCGTACTTAAAAGAAACCTTAAAGGCATCCTCAAAATAGGTACCTTTATCCAGCTTTTCAACCGATACCATAAAAATATACCTCCTGTGATTTTGATACTTAACTTAATCACAGGAGGTATATAATTTTAGATACCCCATATATAAAAATTATGCTACTAACCTCACATAGAGATCTATTTTCTTATTCCAGTATTTATAGGAGCTTAGGTAATGGATATTTTCAGTATGTATCTTGCACCATTTCTCCCCAGATACATACTGAGTTTTATATACTACCATACCCTCACTAAATAGCGGTATCATAACCACTACTTTATCTGGGTAGATCTCTACGCTCTCTAAGTGTTCTAAGATAAAATCTATCTTAAGCTGGTTATTTTCATCCAGATAGGTAGCCACCTCTGCATCTATATTAGCCAGTACTCTATCTATCTCTGCAATATCCTCTATACTATTACGGTTAGCCAGCATTTCTTTTTTTATTTCTGTGATTTTAAGATCAATCGTTAATGCTTTTTTACTATATTCCTCTTTAGTGAGCACCCCATCTAAAAGGGCATCCAGTAACCGATCTTTGCGGAGCTCCTCTCTCTTTAGATCTGCCTCTGTAGAGCCTCCATTTGCCCTCTGGAGCTGTTTTTTAAGTGAGGTAAGCCAGTTTACCATATCCGCCTTAATAACCTCTGTATTAGCCTGTAATCGCTCTGATATGATACTCATAACCTTCATAAGAGCATTATAAGAGATATTTTCATTATCACAGCCTAACTCATTGATCTCTCCAGCCTTACCCAATACGCTATCTCTCTTTCTGGTTTTTCTGCCTTTAGTTTGCTTAGTACTGCATACCCAGTACTCCTCTTTAGAGGTTTTTTGTTTTCTCCAGTAAGGAGCTCCACATATTCCGCAAACTATTTTACCACTAAAGGAGTATCCGCTTACCTTTTTACCTCTGCCTCTGTGATCGGCTCCTACAGAGAGTACTCTCTCATCGTGGATCTTACAAATAAGATCCCACTCCTCCTCTGTTACGATAGGAGGGAGGGCACCCTTTACATATACCCACTCCTCCTCTGGGAGTTTAATTATCTGCTTACTCTCAAAATCGTGTTTTTCTTTATTGATAATCATAGTACCAACATTTTTACAATCGTACACAAACTTAGGTATATCCATAGGTTTCCACAGATTACCTACAGTATTACGGTATCCAGCCTTATTAAGCTCATCCGCTATCTGTGTGGAGCCTTTTCTAGCCATAATGCCCTCACACATAAGCCTCCTTACCTTAGCTTGATCTGGGTTAATATAGTATTTACCATCTTTCTTATCCCAGCCAAACACATTACCGCTACCCTGTAAATCAATCTCTAAGCCCTGTCTAGCTTTCTCAATACGGTTAGCGTGGTAATTATGGAGCTTTTTAGAGAGATTTCTGCTAAATTCCTCCGCTATGATAGCTCTAATACCTGTAATAAGTGCATCATCTGGAGAGTAAAACTTACCATCCAGATACATATACAGGAGCTTTCCTGTTTGCACTAAGCGATCTATAAAGAGGTACCAATCCTTAGTATTACGCTGGAGGCGATCTTGATCTTTAATCACAATAATATCAAACTTATCCTCCAGCATATCCTCATAGAGCCTCTGGTACTCATCTCTGCCTTTAACCATTGTACCAGTTTTACTCCGATCTATATACTCATCTACCTTTTTCCACTTATTTTTGAGGATTATATTTCTATTCTCCTCTATCTGGAGCTCTATAGCGTTTAACTGTTCCTCCTCCGCTGTAGATACTCTGGCATAAAATACCGCCCTTAATCCTATTGTTTCAAACAGATCCTTTACTTTCCTGTAAGCCATCCTGTAACTCTCCTTTATATTTTGCCTCTGTGGGCTCCTGTGAGCCTCATACAGCCTCTTTTAGCTCTCAAAGGTAGATTTACCCTACCTCAAAAACAAAGAGCTTAAAAAGGCTATATTTTCAGTTCCTATCTATTATACACCACCTATATAAAAAATACAATAGGAAACGCAAAAAAAAAATAAGGCTACCAGCTAAAAAGCCAGTAGCCTTACTTAGGAAAATAGGAAAACCTATAGGGAGCTTACTTTAACATCTGATTTACTTTATTCTGCACCTCAGAGTAATTATATCCAGCGGAGGTAAGGCGGTTTTTCCTATCCGCCCCATTACCCCACTCTCCTCTAATAACCTCCCTAGCAACCTCCTCAATAGATTTCTTTGTAGAGGTAGTAGAGGTATTAGCGGTAACATCTGCCTCATTTACCCAGCCATATACTGTAGAACCTTTACCTGCCACAGCCTTAAGATGATAAGGATGGGGCTTACCCTTACTAATAGCTGTAACCTTTGCTAAGCCAGCCTTACAGCCCTTAGCCACACCGCCCTTATAAGAGCTGGTATAGTGGAGGCATCCTGTAAACTTAACGGTATCTCCTACCTTAAATTTAAGGTTTTGAGTAGGAGTTTTCTGAGGCGGTTTAGTGGTACTTGCCTCTAATCTTTTATTAACCTCATCGGCTATCTCTCCGTGTTTGTTATAGAGATAAGTACCCGGACAACTCTTATTAGCGTAATCTCTATGTACTGTCATATTACAGCCATTTAGATGATTTACACGCTCATTTTTATTAGTAGACCAAACCAACTTTTTAATGCCATTTCTCTTACAAATATCTGTTACCAGATCAAGCAAAGCGGAATAAGCCTTTTGGTTTACCGCATAAGGCTCCTTAGTATCGCTGGCTACCTCAATAGTGATAGCTCTGTTATCATTGGAGGAGCTGGAAGTACACCAAGAGCGATCCTTTTCCTCTACATACATTCCAATCTTTCCATCAAGCCCGATACCGTAGTTAGAGCTTGCCTGTCTGGATGTAGGAGCAAAGATATTACCTAGTGTTTCTACTGTACACTGACCTACTACACAATGGATAGTAATAGTATCAATGGTATGATTTCTAGGGCTTGTCTTATTAGGTGAGATTTTCTTATAACTCACTAAAGGGCTATTACTCATTTTCGTTATCCTCCTTGTTATTTGATAATTCCTCAAGAGTTTCCTCTGTAATTTTTTCTCCCTCTTTCAGCTCAATATCCGATACAGGGGATAAAGTTTCTTTCTTACTCATTACAAAATCCTCCTTTACTTAAAAGGGAGCCCTCTAAGGAGCTCCCAGTAGTTCTTATTTCTTGATATTTTTGATCTGTTCGATCATCTGGATTACTTTATCATAGCCCAGCATAGCTCCTACCCACACCGCTACAGCCATAAGCACCATAGCAATAATATTAGACGTGGTAAAAGCAATGCCTAGAGTGATATACGCCATAGCGGTACCACCGATACCCACAATAGCCGATACAATAAGTACGATTACATTAGAGGAGTAAGTAATCTTTGATCCCTCAAAGAATTTCTTTACCGCCTCTGTGAGTAGGGAAACTGCCATAGCAAACACTACGATAAGTGCCAAAAACAGAGTAATAGTCATACTCTCTACCTCCTATTAGTAGTTTTGTGGCTCTATCTCCTGCTGGATAGCCTCCTCTAAGGCTCCATCTAGCTTAGTATCCATCATCCTATCTATCTTATCAATTTCCTCCATAATGAGGTTATACTCCTCCTCTGGGAGGCGATCCTTAAGCCTAATCTCCAGCCTTAAGCGGAGTAGTACAAAACGGATCTTAGCCTTAGATAGGTTTTCGATCTTAGCCTTATTGAGATAGAATACTATGGAGGCTCCAAAGATACCTCCAGTAGTTAAGATAATTTGTGTGGCGTAGCTGGAAATATCGTAGCCCTCTTTCATATCCGCTCTTACTAAGAAAAGGGATAAGATAAAGAGGGCTCCTGTTAATACCACCAGCTTTTTACTAAACTCCGTCTTACGCCTAGCGGAGCTTAGAGATACTTTGGATCGCCTCCTTTGGGTTTTGCCCTGTGCCATACCGTCACGCTCCTTAATTAAGCCCAAGCTGAATAGCAATATAACCTAAGATAATGGTTACAAGCCCTGCTACAAGTAGCCACTTGAATTTATCCCACTTATCTCCATTCTTACTCTCCAGCTTATTAAGCCTCTCAATGGTTTCATTAAGATCTCCACGCATATACTTAGTTTCTGTAGCCAGCTCCTTTATGGCTCCGATAAGGTTACTATTTTCCTTAATAGCCTCATCGTGATCATCCAGCCTCTTAGTATTGCTTTTGGATCTCTGCTCAACCTCTGTAAGCCTGTGCTCAATTTCTAAGATCTTTTCCTCCGTCACATCGCAAGCCCTCCTTTCTGTATGATAAAAGGGAGAGCTAAAGCCCTCCCAGCGTTACTCTGCCAGCTCTGGTACTTCAAGATCAATGAGGATCTGCTTAACCTGCTCTTTAATAACAGAGGGCACCTGTGAAAAAGTCTTTTTACCCTTAACAATGAGGGTAGCATAGATAACAGCCATCAACTGTACCTCCTTTCTAAAGAATAATTTTAGAATAAGAGTGCGGAGCATCACTCATTATCCTCAGCCAGAATAACCTCAACATCTGCTCTGAGTTTTTCTGGTACATCGTCAATAGTCTTAAGCCCTTTACGGATAAGATCAGCATATACTTTAGCCATAACTTTTTACCTCCCTTGATTAAAGCATCATCTCATACACTTCTGTAAGAGCGATCTGTAGATTAGTGGTTTCCTGCTCTAGCATAGCGTTTTTATCAGAGATTACCTTGATATACTCATCTTTTTCATAGATGATCTGCTCTGCAATCTCCCAGCCATCAAAGCCAGAGCTAGGATCCTCCTTAGTACCTGCATCGTGGACCTCTGTGATACCGTTATTAACGATTACGGTACTCTCATTGATTTCCACCGCCTGTACTTCCTCTGCTGTACTTCTTACCTTTACAAATTTCTGCATTACCTTTTACCTCCTTTAAGTAATATTCGTGCATATATTCTATGTTAGGCTCTATATACTTTTGAGATAGCCTCCAACTATCACACCACTTTAGCCAGCCCACATAGCTATTAAATGAGCACCAATCACTATAACTAGGGCTCACATTGTTTTCTCTTTTACTGGAGATGTCTAACATCTTACGCTTAAAGTTTTTACAAGTAGATTTCCTAAGTAGAGTGTACTCTCCGAAAAATCTATAGCCTACAAAATCAATACCACGCACTTTAGTAGGAAATACCTGCCAGTTATGCTTAAGCACCTGCTTTAGCTCTACCGCCATAAACTCATCTATCTCCCTTTTCAGCTTGTGTAATTCCTCTTTTGAGCCACCCAGTATAACCATATCATCCATATAACGAAAGTAATACTTGATCCCCTTAACCTCTTTCAGCCAGTGATCCAGCGGAGATAGATTAAAATTTCCGTCATACTGTGAAACATAGTTACCAATAGGAATACCTACACCCTCAATAAACTCCCTACCCTCTGTATCTATAACAACATTTACTAAGATACCAAGCCTCTCCAGTATCTCCACATTTTCCTCTGTATAAGGGCAAGTGCTGATACTGTCTATAATCTCATCCAGTAACCACAGGAGCTCCTCATCCTTAAAAAGCTCTCTGTATCTCTTTTTGAGCACATCGTGTATGATGCTAGGATAATACTTTCTAACATCCATTTTGAGGCAATACTTAGTACCCTCTGGATCACTCACTAAAATACTAGGTACCCAGAATTTCCTTACCACTTTCCCATCTTTCTTGATTACTTTTTCGTAACCTCTCAGCTTGTTTATGATAGGCTGGCTACCCCTCTTAGGAATAGCACTATAAGTATCTGCGGTCATAGTTTTTAGTAAATAAGGCTCTATTACCTGCAATATAGCCCATTGACATATACGATCTGGATAATAGGGTAGCTTATATATCTCCCTAATTTTACCGTTTTCCTTTTTCTCAAAGGTTTCATAGGGAGAGGTATTGTAGGTATGCTCTATAAGGCTGATCTGTAGTTTCTTTAGAGCTCCGTCTAAGTTTTTCTCTACTTGTTTAACCTCCTTATACCAACCTTTACCACGCCTAGCGTGTTTGTGGGTTGTTCTAAGATTATCCATATCGTAAATCTTAGAATATAAATCTCCAGTACCTTTCATAACCCACCTCGTAAAGTATTCTGTATGTGCGTATAAAGGGAGCCAGCTACCTACCGTAGCACCTCAGCTCTGTACTGTATTCCCTCACGAACATCAATTACAGAGGGTTTACCATTTCTGGCACATAGGCACCCTTTATACGATTTTTTACCTCTCTCCTCCACACAGAGGAGAGCGTATCTTTTGCCAAGAGGCACGGTAGCGGTTACTCACTTTTATAAAAAAGTGTCATTGGTATAACACCTGTAAGCTGATTTTTAATACGCACATATAGTAAGTGACTGCTGATATTCCGATTACGATTAGAGGAGGTATTATTCAAATTCAGATAAAAGCCACATTTAGAGCCATTATTCCATTTACCACCAAGTTTAGTAATTAAGAAACTATCTCACCGCTACCACTTAATAAGGGCATTGAAAAAGGAGCCTGTTACAGCTCCTCAATCTCCGCCCATATTAACATTTACAAATTACTTTACGCTGGTTTATGCAACTTTCGATTGAGGCACATACAGCAAGCGACCGCTGATATTCCGAGCACGAGCAGAGGAGGCATCCCTCAAATTCAGATAAAAGCCACACATAGAGCCAATATCCCAACTACCACCAAGCCGAGCAACCAAGAAACCATTGTAATTATGATTTTCCCAAACATAATCAGCAAAGGTATCACTACCGCTAGCCTCTGTAGGGATAAGGATCTCTGGATGATCTGGATCAATACCAAATGCACTAATATAACCTCCAGAATGAGTAGCCCAAGCATCCATACACTCATAGCCCTCTGTAGTGTTATCCACAGGAGTAGTACCGATTTTTGTAAGCCAGATAGAATTATCTCCCTTTGCAAGAATATTGATACAATCCAGCCAAGTCCAGATATTACCCCAGAGATTTTCCTCTCCACGATAAGTAACAGAGCACTTACCATCTGTGCCTCCGTCTGGAATACCAGAGCCATTACCGATACCAGAGGTAGCACCTGTAACCACAGCCATATTAGTAGATCCATCGTCTGTAAAATCACAAATACCCCTACCAACTTTACGCTGAGGATCAAGGCTTGCATACTCAACCATAAGGAGCCACTCTGTAACAGCCATAGCAAAAATGTTATGCAACTGCCATCCAGCACCACGATTAGTACAAAGTTTTCTAGTATTTGCTCTAGTCAAATTTTTGGAAAGTCCTGAGGCTGGTTTTGCGTTAGCGATACTAGAGAATAAATCTAACTCTACTTCCATAGGTAGAGTATCTAATAAATCATATTTTTGAGAGGCGTCACTCCATATACACCCCTCATACGCCGCAAGATAAATTTTATCCTGTGGGATACCGTAGTTATCGTAAAATGCTCTAGGCACTACAAAACCGCTCTTAGGAGTAGGACTGATATAAAATCTAGCCTTTACATACTGTTTACCCTTACCGCTAGTAGCGTTCTTAGCCTTTACAGGCACCGCCTTAACATAAAAGATAGGCTGTTCTACCATTGCCTGTACCTTAGTACCGCTAGGATACTCAGTATCTCCTACTGTGATAGCCTGTGTAGTAACTCCTGCCTCTGTGTAGCCTGTTTCTCCACGATAAGCAAGCACTACGCCCCCATCTGTAAGGATACAACGCTTACGCCCACCCCACGGATCCAATCCGTCAAAGTCTGCACCTGCGGTAAGATGTTCGTTACCTGCAATCCTTGTAATTTTCTTGCTAGAAAAGTCAACCTCTACTCCGTAGATGTTATCCTCCTCATAGCCTACAAAAGATCTTACATCGTCAATCTGGCTCTGCAAATCTATGATCTGTGCCACCGTTGCACTAGCTGTAGGATCCACCGTAACATTAACGCTGGAGGCGTTAGATACTGCGGTAACAAGATCCACCATAAGGCTAGATACTCCGATACCGTTAAAGGGAGGCATCCAATCCGCTGTAGCTACGCTTTCATCTGCTACGGAAATACTATAACAGATTTCTCCCTCCTGCGGATCCGTAGCATATAAGCCAATATTACGCACATAGTAACCAGCGTTAAGGTTAGTGTTAGAGAAACTAGCACTTACCTTTACATTACTGTCATTCTGGCGAATAACAGAGGCTACATCTGCGGTCTGCTTAATAGTACCAATCCCTGTTTTACTTGCAAGATCTCCAGTAAGGGTATTTTCGCTGGTTTTAATACTCGTAAAGTTAAACTTTGCAGTACCAGCTACCACCTTTGCTAAAAGAGCTTGCCCCTTTTTTGTGATTACTGCACTCTTAAAAGCACCCATTTTAGTAATCTCCTTTCCTAAAAATAGTTAAGATTGAATTGTAATTACCGTAGCTGTACTAACAGGAGTACCTACGATAGAATTACCGTTACTTGTAGCTTTACTATCCAGATCGTGAGTGATAAGGGTAGTATGAGCCATTCCAACTCCCATAGCTCCGTTGAGAGGAGCCTGTAGGCTATCTTTTATTCCTACATCGTGAGTTATAATGTGAGTACCTGCTCTAGCCATCCCAGCACCAACGGTAAGAGGCGTGGCTTTCTCTGTCTTTATGATATTTCTTAGGGTAAGTACCAGATTACAGGGGAGCATATCTAGTAATAGAGTAGTTACTGCATCAAAGGCTCCTCTCATACCTACCATAGTGGTAATATCTATACCGTACTCCTCATATTGAGGGATAATCTTAAAATTACCCTCTCCACAAATAGAGAGGAGCCTGTTATAAAGCTCCTCATCTGTGTACGGTACTTTATCATTCCACTTAACAAGTACATTAAATCGCCTTGCCTCCAGATCCTCTCCCTCATCTGGGAAAAGCCCCATCATTTTCTCAAATCGTGAGATACCGTACTCATCTGCTGTAGTGATAAAGAAATTACTAAGGGTACGATCACACGCCTCTAGGATATACCTTAGCTCTGGCTCCTCCGCCTTTGCTATTTCCTTAAGCTCTTTAATCTGCCTAAGTACTGGCATCCAATAACTAAGTAAATCTACCTCTTTAGCCATTCTCAACACCTCCCAGAATAGGTAAGTACTCCTGCTCTACAGGGAGATTATCAGATACTCCGTTAAGCTGGGTATCTGCAACATCCAGCACCGCCTCCAGATTAAGGATACGGTTTTCAATCTGAGAAATACGCACTACTACATTACCATTCTCCCAGCTTTGCCTTACCTCCAGAAAATACGCCTCCAGAGTTTCCTCTACCTGTGGCTTAATCTGGCTCCAGCTATACCCCTCATTAAGAGTAATTTTAGCCTTAACATTTACAGTAAGCTCATCTGGAGTAGTTACTGTTACGGTATGCCCTATAGGAGCGATACCTGCACCTGTACCCTGTGGAGGAGGATCTATCTGCTCCTGTACCCTTGCTACCAGAGTAGGCGTAGCTTTATTAAACTCACTATCTATAATAATGAGCTTGACGGTACCGCCACCATTCCACACAGGAATAACGATACAGCCACCAACACCATCCAGAGCCTTAGTTTTATCCTTGTAATCCTGTTTATTGCCTCCAAACGGATTACTCTCAAAAGAGTTAAGATAACGCTCTCTAAGGCTTTCTATGCTCTCCTCATCCTCCGCTGGGATAAGTAGCTCTACCAGCTCTCCCTCCAGATCCTTATCAATGTACTCAATAGAGGTAAGCTCTCCAAAGCTCTTATTACCAATCTCCCCAGCGGTTTCACATTCCATCTGGTAATAATAAAAGCCGTCCTCACTAGCCTCTATAAAGGCTACTGCCTCATAGTTAAGCTCATCGTGGCTAAATCTGGAGCCCAGAGGGATCTCCATATTAAACTTACCTTTGAGTACTGCCTGTGTAGCCTCGTAAGGGTTAATACCACGCTCTCTACAGCGTAATACCAGATACTCCCTAACATCTGCTGTATCAGCGTATCCGTTTCGGATAATGCTATCCAAAAGGATATAAATATTAGCGTGTTCTGCGGATACAGGAGCTATAGCGTTCATTACTAAGGAGCCCTCACGCTTATCTACATCTGTAGCCACCCTAGCTAGAGATCTATCTAGGATAATCTCGTATGTTTGATCCTCATACATTGATTTCCACCTCCTTACTGCCTACATCGGTAATCATTCTAAATTTGATATAGAGTACATCCTTGATCTGTGATACCTCCAGATCCTCAATACCTGTAATGTGCTCATTTTCAAATAAGCACTCCTCCATATATCTCCTGCACTCACTTCTTAGGTATTCCTCACTATAAGAGTTACCTATGAGATCGTAAACCTCATTACCGTAACCCCAGCTATAAATTACCCAACGGTATCTCCACGCCTTTAGAGCTAAGTAAGCCCAAACACAGAGAGCATCCACGCCCTCTACTATCCTGCCTGTAAGCCTGCCACTCTTAAAGTCTAACTCATACTCACGGATAGAGGAGGCTGTAACCTCTGGAGTGGCTAAAGCTATCTCCTCATTCGTGGCAAACGGAAATAAACTCATTTAAGCCTCCACCACCTTTACCAGTATTACATACTTGTTAGTATCCTGTAGTTTCATCACAGCCACCAGATCTCCCTTTTTCAACCCATCGGTAAAGGTTATCTGTTTCTGTGTAGTAGTTCTTGTATCTGGATCGTGATAGGCTCCGTTAGCATCCGTATAACCCCAGCCATCCTCTTGCCTAGTGTCAACGGTTACTCCAGATACATAAGGTACCTTGATCTGTCTGGTATAACCTGCTACCAGATAATCGGCTATATACAGATCCTCCGCATTTAGCACCAGATCATCAATCTTAACGCTATTTGCACTCTGCATTATGCCTAGCTGTAGGGTAGAGGGGTTATCCTTTTTTCCTTGCTCTCTCATCATTCCTAGCATTTCTGCAAAGTATTGATCGCTCTGCATAGAGCTACTGTTTTCATTGTTAGCCATACTAGATCTGTACCTCCTTTCTATTCTTATCTAAGATTTTCCAGCCCTTAGAGCTACCTCCATTTGAGGAGTAATAGTTAAAAGCATCGGAGTAGTTATTAAAACCACTTTTCTCCGTTCTCCAGTAGTTATTAACCACCTCAAACGGAGGATTACTCTTAGATCCGTAAGTAGGAGTATAGGTACCTGTGCTACCGCTATCTCCGCCCCCTCCAGTAGAGGTATCATCCTCTTTTTTCTGGGAGCTGTTATTTTCTTTAGTATCCATCATTTGCTTAAGTGTTACCGTTAAGCTCATAGTGGCTACTCCGTTATTCCAAGTGTGGGTATCGGCATCTATCCAAACCACACCGCTAAGCCCTGTAGAGCTATCTCTTACCACAGCCCCAGCTCCAGTAACAGCTCCATTACAATTTACACAATTAAGAGTAAAGGTTTTCTCTACCCCTACAAACATACTCTTAGCTGTAGTAGTAGGATCCTTACCCTCCTCTTTAGTGTAAACCTGCTGGAATATACCATACTTTTTAACGTCGGCATCGTTCTGTACTACTCCTGCTGGGTTTCCTTCGCCATCGTAGATACGCACCTTATTAACCATATTAGTAAGGGTTTCCTTGTATTGAGAGCTAGTAATATTACTATCCTCTGTGAGCTCAATCTCACAAACGATCTTACCCATCTCCTCTACATTGAGGGTACCCTTTTTAGCTGTTACTCTGTAACTTACTCCGTTCTTTTGGTAAGCCTGTGTATAGGCTTGCATAATGATCTCATATATACTCACATTTTGTACTATGAGCTTTTGAGAGAGCTCTGTGCTGGCTAAGGAGCCTATAGGGATCTCCATATCATTACACACCATTTTAGTAATCGTTTCTGCTGTCTTAGAGCTAAAGTTATATGTAGCCTTACTTTTGAGGGTATAGAAAAGGAGGTCATAGGCTACATAGGTTACTACACCCTGTACACTACTAGCCTCCCTTTCCGTTACAAACCCTCTAAAGAGCTCTGTTTTCCCATCATCCTCAAACAGGTAAACAGGATCCGCTAAATCAATGGTAAGAGGAGTAATATTATCATCCAGAGGAGCATTAACTACCTTAAGCTCTAACTTTCTGGCTACCTCTGTTCTGGAGCCCCCCCAGCTTATAGAGCTTACATACTCTGTAATGTTTGTGTTTTTATGTACCACTATCACTCTTTACCGCCTCCTTTAAGGGATCGTTAGTACCTGTCCTACATAGATGAGATTAGGGTTTTTGATTATACCCTTATTTGCATTGTATATCTTATTGTACTGAGCTCCATTACCGTAAAACCTTTTAGCTATATTCCAGAGGCAATCTCCTCTTTTAACTGTATAGGTTTTTCCAGAGCTACTAGATGGAGCCTTTGTTTCTCTGGTAGTAGGTTTAACCGTTGCTATAGTAACCGTAGCTTTTTTGGTTTTAATCTTTTTGTATTCCTTAAGGGCTAGGGTATAATAAATATCCCCTGTAGCATCCCTCTCTCCCCAAGTAAAGCTCTCTATAGTAGCCTCCATATTGAGTAGATCCGTGATAATTACCCTAACAGGCTTACCAGATTTTCTCCACTTCTCCAGAGTATTTACACAGGTAATAGGCTTTTGCCTACTAGAGTTAATACTAAAGTTATAGTCCTTAGCTGGGAAAAAGGAGCTAAGAGAGATTTCCCTTAGCCCTGTTTTTCCCATTAGGTTAATATCTCCTAGCTGGATTACATTAACCACCGTATTACGATGGGCTACAGTAACATTAAACTCAGTAGGCTTTACAGGGAGCTGTATAGCTCCGCTATTATCCTGCTTTATCCAAAATTCCATAATAACCCACCTCCTTACGGTACATTAGGTACCAGTTTACGGAATTTCTTAACCATATCCTCTACTACCTTATCCACATCTGCCTCTTTTTCGATAACTACGGTATCTGCAAGTTTCTCAATGTTTACGGTAGTACCTGCCTTACTTACTTCCTTTACCTCCTGTGGCTGTCCTGCACTTCCTATACTTCCTGCTTTCTCATCAGAGAGGTCATTATCCACAGGCTGTAGAGCATTGTTAAGCTGTACGCCTCTGGTACTCATACTCCTCTCATATTGATCCGCTTGATTTCGTGTAAGTACCTTTTCTCCTTGATGTAGGATAGCTGGGTAATTATCATAAGGTACACGATCCTTACCATACGCAAAGCCAAACCAGCCAGCGATAGTATCAATACCATTACCTACAAAATCAGCTACAGAGCTAATAGCATCTCCTACAATACTCAATCCGTTAGCTATTGCACTAAAAATAGGCTCCAGTATCCCCCACACCGTTTCAATGGTATTTTTGATGGCTGGGAAAACAGCCTCTACAACGCTCCAAAGAGCATTAAAGATACTCATAGCAAGGTCAATGATAGGGGAAATAATATCCCAAGCTACACTAAATACCTGTGCTACAATCTCTACCGCACTCTGGATAATAGGACTAACTACCTCGAAAACCTGTTGTAATACGCCCATTACAGGCACCACTACAGTATTGATTACCTCAGCTATCTTAGAGCCTACCTCCGTGAAAATCTGGGAGATAGTAGGCATCACAGATTGAATTACCCCAGCCACCACAGAGATCACATTTTGCACTATAGGTAGTGCTGTTTGGATCACATTAGCTAGAGCTTGTACAATAGGCATTACAGCATTAAGGGCTACAGAAATTACATTTGCTATAACAGGGAATACCTGAGAAACGATATTACCAAAAGTAGCTATGATATTCTGTATTACAGGGAAAAGCGTTTGTATCAGAGTACCCAGCGTAGTAAGAATAGGCTGGATAGCTGGGATTACCGTCTTAAATACCTGTGCTAGGCTTACTATTACCTGCTTAACCACAGGGATAGCCCCTTTCACAATATCGGCAAAACCCTCTATAAACCCTCCGCCATCTCCAAAGGCACTACTTAAAGCATCTTGTACAACTGGGAGTACCTCATTAAACATATCCCCGATCTGCCCCACTACTGGAGCCATCGTAGTAATTACATTTGTGATAACAGGTATTAACCCCTGCATCACACTCTTAGCGGTATCTATAGCTGTTTTAATGGCTGTACCTATACCGCTAAACGCTGGATCTACCAACTCTGCAAGCCCTGTAGGTAGAGCTGTTTTAAGCCCATTCTTTAGAGCTGTTACAATGGTACCGCCCAGCTCCTTAATCTTAGGAGCACCCTTTTCTATTGCAACTCCTATAGCATCTGGTAAGCTCTCAAAAATCCTACCAATCATAGGAATAGCATTATCAAAAAGGAACGTACTAGCGGTATCTACTAACTGCTCCATAGAGCCTGTAATATCTCCGCCCAGAGCCAGATTAGCTAAGAGGTTTTTAGCACTTGCTTTCATACTTGCAAAAGAGCCAGAGAAAGTAGAGCTTGCCTCCTTAGCGGTAGTACCAGTAACCCCTAGATTTTCCTGTATAGCGTGAATAGCATTATACACATCGGAGAGGTTACTTATATCGTAACTTACACCTGTGAGCTTAGTAGCATCTTTAAGGAGCCTATCCATCTCCTCTTTTGTACCACCATAACCCAGCTTAAGGTTATCCAGCATTGTATAGTTTTGCTTAGCAAAGCCTTGATAGGCGTTTTGTATGCTACTCATATCCGTACCGAATTTGTTAGCATTATCCGCCATATCAATAAGTGCCATATCCGCCACCTGTGCGGATCTAGCTGTATCTCCACCTAAGCTCTGTAACAGGGAGGCACTAAAGCTAGTAACCGTCTGCATATACTCATTAGCGGAAATACCTGCGGTTTTATAGGCTTGATCTGCATTAGCCATTACTACTCCAGCATCGGAGCCGAATAGCGTTTCTACACCGCCTATACTCTGCTCCATAGAGGCACCCTCACTTATAGATCCCCCTATAAGAGCTGTAGCACCTGCACCAGCGATACCCACCGCAATAGTTACGCCTTTCGCAAGTGTCTTTAACATATTACCGATCTTAGTAAGCCCTGCGGTAGCTCCATCCTTGATAGCCACCGTAGCCTTAGCTACTGTAGATCCTACACTCTTAAGCCCCTGTTTAATGCTGTTAAGCATCTTAGTAGCTCCATCCTTTAGAGCCACAAAAGGCTTAGCTACGGTTTTACCCACAGCTTTAAGAGTATCTTTGAGCTTATTTACTATAGGGCTTGCCTTATCTTTGAGGGTAATAAAGGGCTTAGCCACCGTTTTACCTACGGTTTTCAAGCCATCTCTTACCTTTTGGATAACCCTAGTAGCGGTATCTTTAGCTCTAATAATCGGCTGGGCTACAAATTTACCCACCGTCTTAAGTGCCACTCTAACCTTATTGATACCAGTAGTAGCTAGATCTTTGAGCTTAAGAGCTGGATACGCCACAGCCTTACCTAGCCAGCCTATAGTATTTTTAATCTTAGCTAAGCCTATGGAGGCTAGATCTCTAAGTTTTACTATAGGGGTATAAGTAGTAGCAATTTCCTTTAACCTGCGTGTAATCGCTCCTGCCACATCTGAGGCACGATCCTTAAGCCTTACGATAGGAGAGGCTACTCTCTTACCAAGCTCTAGGATTTTTTGGTTTATAGCATTTACCTTTTCAGTAGCCTTATCGTTTACCTCCGCTGTAGGCATAATTCTTACTCTACCTACAGTATTAAGCTCATTCCTAATACGCTGGAGGAGAGTAGTAGCACCATCCTCCACCTCAACACTAGGAGTAGCTGTGGTAGCGTTCACGCTGTCTAAGGTACCCTGTATAGTATCCAGCACCCCAGAGGCATTATCATTAACTCCCACCTCTGGAGTAACACTCATAGCCCCAGCCATATTAAGAGTATCTCTTACACTTTCGATAATGCCAGAGGCTCTATCATTTGCTGTAATAGTGGGGTTAGCTCTCTGGCTCCCCAGCCCTCTAATACTGGAGCTAGTTCTTTCTACCTGCTCTGTAAAGCTACGCTGTAATTTAAGGTTTTTCTGTAGAGTGGCGTACATATTATCTTTAAGACTTAATCTAGCCCCAAAATCTAGCATAGGTACGCACCTCCCCAAAAATTAGTTAATAACAGCTACAGGTATTACACCCTTACCCTCTGTGCCTTTAACAAGCTCATTATGTTCCTCAACCTCTTTTTCAAAAAAGGCTTGAATTACAGTAAGCTCTCCTCTAGGCATAGAGTAGAAAACGGATGGGCGAATCCTACCATTTTTCCAATAGTAGTACATCATCTGGGTAAGCCCATCCGTTTCTATTAGTTTTTTACTTCTTTAACAGATCCCTCTCCAAAACCAGAGAGGCTAGCAATCTCTCCATAGATACTAGCAATTTCTCCGCTAAGCAAGAGCTTACGCACCAGCTCCTTAGGAGTAGTAGCCTTAAACTTACTCATTAGATCCTTATTCTTAAACATAGGTTTACCGCTAGGATCCACAACGCCCTCCATAACTACAAGCACCTGTAAAAGGGAGATCTCAATATCTGCATCCTTACCCTTAACGGATACAGCCATATCCTGTACCTCCTCATAGCGATCTGGAGAAAGAGCCTGTACTGTGATTACAAACGGAGATCCAAACACACCGCTAAGGCGTGTAATTTCTACCTCCTTAGTAGGGAGCTTGATTTCTCCAATATCAGATCCAAGCAAGAGATCCAGTACATTAACCGCCTCTTTAGTTTCTACGGTTTCCTCAACCTGCTCATCTGTAATTTTCTTAACATTAGTAGCCATTTTATAGCCCTCCTTATAAATTTTCCTTGTAAAATGAAAAAACTGGGGAGATGATCTCACACCTCCCCAGTTAGCTCTTAAGCCAAATTTCCCTTATTATTGAGGAGTGATCTGATCCAAGTATTCATACCCTGTAAAGGTAAACGGAGCCTCCGTTTCAAGAGGCTTTTGAGCCTCCCAATCAAACAGAGTAAGATCATCAAACTGCACACCAGTAACAGATACTCTCTCTGCACCAAAGGCATCTGGATCCGCAAGTTTACTAATAATAGTAAATCTTACATCCTGCTTATTACGCACCAAATTAGCTACCTTAATAGCCATTCTGGAGTTTACCTTGTGCATAGTGAGAGATCCAGTACCCTTACAACCGACTACCTTATTATCTGTAAAAAAGGCTCCGCATTGTTTGATCTCCTCTTTTGTAAACTCTACCTTAGCCTGTGCCTTGTAACACTCGCCTACATAATCGCCATCAAGCCACACTTCGCCAAAGGTACCGTTGCAAATTCTTTTAGTTTCTACAGCCATCTCTCATACCTCCTTATTCCTTGTTAATGAAGATGTCAACATCCTCAATAGCATCCAGAATACTAATAGTACCCTTAAGGAAAACCTTAGAGCCTGTATTAGCCTCCTTGATAGCCTGCTCATCCATTTCGGAGGTATCTACACCGATACTTTCAAGATACTGTTTCTGCTTAGATACATTGATCTCTACAGTAGAGCTGTCTGCCTTAAGATAGCCTTTACCGCCCTCTGTAGCCTCCAAGCCTCTAAGGTATCCCTTAATAGCTGTGATGAGTAGACACTTGTTATCATAGCTATTAGAGTAGTTACCGATATAGCTACGGTTAATAGTGCTGTAAATATCGGTTTCAATGAGATCTTGAATAGCAAGGATCTTGATTTTCTTAAGATCCTCCGTATCCACCTCTGTAACAGTAGTAAGAGAGTTTACTCCTCGTGCAATCACGATACGCTCCCCATCATTGTATAGAGTAAGATAGCCAGCATCTACAGCTTGATCTACCTCATCATCCTCTGCTACAGGGATCATAGTAACCTCACTAAGAGGCTTAAATGTGCTGGATACACGGAGATCCAGCCCTGCAATCAAGCCAGCGATACGGCTACAGTACTCAGCCTCCGTAAACTTTGTATCCTCTACCTCGATCTTATCAGTAGCAGAGGAATTAACCACCTTAAAACTGATAACACCCTTTTCATCTGCCTTTACATTAGGCAAAATTGCTACAGGTCTGCGTACCGTATTAGCACGGATACCCTTAATCCAAGTAACAAAAGCCTCCGCCTCTGTACTAGAAATATCTGGGGCACCACAAAGGTAATTAACCTTTACCGCACCAAAGTACTTAAACGCCTCGCTGTAATTTTCTGCATCCTTAGGCAAGGTATAAATGATAACCTTACTAGGAGCACCCTTAAAAGCTCTCTCAATGTAGGCGGTATTTGCTGTGCTAAAAGCACTCTCTCCAGTAGGGATCTCATCAATCCCTCTAAGCATCATAGCACCATTGTTTTTATCGTCTTTGAGTACGATACCAACGATACCAAGAGCTCCACTCTGGATAGCCACTACAGCCTTTTTGGAAAACTCAATTACAATATCTGGCAAACCCATAATTGTATCCTCCTATCCATTTGTTATAGTATGTGTTTCTATATCAATCTCTCCCATAAGTTCATAAGGATCCTCTTTTGGTACATCCTCTGTAAAGCTAAGAGTGATCTTGACATAAAGAGCTCCCTCCGACAACCTTACCTCATCGGAATAGCTCTGTATCTTTGCGTATCTGGGTTTCTCCTGCACACCCTCCAGCGGTATTACTGGTACTGCTAACCGCAACAAAAAAAGAGCCTTAAGCTCCTCTTTAACTCTGTATAGGTTATCTGCTACCACTTGATCCGCCTCATTCAGCTTACCAAAGTAAACTATTTGATATGTAGGATCATCCTCATATACATTACGGTTTTTTAGGCTACTACCGTTTGTAGCAAGCGTTACTAAAAAACATCCACGCTTAAAGCCTTTAGGCATCTCCTCTATATGTACTGGCACTCCAGCATACTTAGAGGCGATAACCTTACATACGCTGTTAAGCAATCTCATAGGCTACCTCCCTCTACCTCTCTGGCAATTTGTAGCATAAAGCTATTGATTAAACGCTCTAGGCGTGGTTTTGCACTATTAAAGCCTTTCTCCATAAAAAAGGCTCCCTGTACATACCTCTCCTTTAGCATTATACCCTTTTGGTTATTATTCTTAAGGTATTTTGCCTTTCCGCCTACCGTTAGCTTATCTGCTGGTAAAAATCGCCTGTGCTGTATGTGTCCGTCATTAACATACAGGGCATACTCTACATTAGTACCTACCTCTACATAGTCCTGCGGTATTCCCTCTCCGAAAACAAAGATACTATCTACTAATCGTGAGGTATCCACAGGTACATTAGGGATTATTTCGGCGTGGTAGATATTTCCCATACGCTGTAACAAAATAGCCTTTTTCTCTGCCCACTTATCCACTAAGTTAGCAAAGCGATCTACAAAATCATCCCAGCCATCAATAGAAAAGCCCAGATCACTACCAGCCATATCCCTTACACCTCCTCATTTCTAAGGAGAGGTACCTTTAACTGTGTACGCTTTTTGTAAGGTTTATCTGCTAGAGCTCTGTACTCACTCTCTGGGATCGGCTTATCATACTCATCCAGCTCATAGATATACAGTACATCTCCCAGCTTTATATCTGCCTCTGGAGAGGTATAGAGATCTATCTCCTCTGTATTTACCTTTTGAGGCTGTCTTTGAGCCACATTTGTACTGGTCTCTGCTGTAAAGCACTCATACCTACCTACCTCATTTAATTCCTTTTGAGGTCTGTTATATTCGCCCAGATTAGAGGAGTACCTCTTGACGATTACCAGCTTATCATACATAAACTGCATACCGCCACCTCCTTACTCTCTGGGAAACAACTGCCTGTAAGGGTAAAGCCTTTTCTCTACGCTTACAGGAATAGGATCATCAAAGGTAACGCTCTCATCTGCTAAGGAGTAAGAGCTCTGCCCCTCCGCCCCACGCTTACGGAAACGCTGGATAGCTAGATCCTCCTGCACACTTTTAAGAGGCTCTGGGAATATATCCACGCCATCCTCCTTAAAAGTATCTCTACAAAAAGCCTCTATATCCATCCTTGCCTTGTCTAGGAGCACCTGTAAGAGCTCTAGCTTAGCCTTATTATCAGAGGATAGCCCTAAGATAATCCTACATCTTTCTAAGCTATCCATAGGCTCCTCCTTAATCCTCTACCAGCGTTACACCGTCAATAGTAGCAAGAGCTCTAGCTACTGCCACATCCTTAACGGTAGCCTTTCCGTTTACAAACTGCACACCCAAAGAGCTAACAGTAAGAAACTTATTAGAGCTAACAAAGTTATAAACCTTTTCTTTAGTTTCTGCCTTTGTGCCCTGTGCCTTGTTTTCTGCCTTTGTTTCAGCCATTGTATTATACCTCCGATCTTAGTTTTGTGAGTTATGTGGAGTAGGTACTCCTAAGGATTACTCCTTAGGAGCTTTTCTTACCCACATTGATAACCTTTGCACCTGCGCAGCTATTCAAGAGCTTAATAGTGCTCTCATTAAGGATATGCCCTTTCTGGTAATCGCCAGCCTTAGGAAGATCCTCATAGAAAGTACCTCTAAGCTCTGCAATCTGCACCTCATCCAGATCCACAGCCAAGAGAGTGCTAGCATCCATATGGCGATCAAGCACCATATTAAGAGTACCAAAATCACTCTCAAACTTGTTAAAGGTAACGCCAAATACTTTACCTACTCCTGTAGCATCCTCGATCATACGGAAATTAGTACCGCTCTTACCCAAAGCGTTAATGATACGCTTAACAGAGGCATTTACAAAAGTAAAGTACTCTCCGTGAGCACCCTTTTCCCACATTTTCTGGAGCATATCCAAAAGCATATCCTCAGTAACATCCTTATCAGTAGCATCAATAACATTGTTACTATTAACAAGGTTTACCAAACCTGCCATCTGTCTAGGAGTAGTGTCTGCCTCCAGAGTTTTAGTACCATTAAGGAAGTACCACTCCAGATCACGCTTAACCTCAATCAAGCGATCTCCTACCTCAGCATTAAAGCTATTACCAATGCCCTTAGGATTAAGAGCCTGTGCTGTGCCAGATACCTTAGTAACCTTTTCGATAATCTGACAAATGTTAGAGAGGCTAGATCTGCTAGAGATAATAGCATCTCCTGCATCTGCACCCTCTTTCTTAAGAGTACCTCTAGTACTATTGAGCTGTTTCTCTCTCCAAGTTACGGTAATATCCGTAGCTGGAACCACAGCACCTCTACCCATCAAGAGGGTAGTAAGGGGAGTATCCGTAGGGGATACTAAAGCGATCTCATTACGGAGATCAACTACTTCATCATCCAAAAAGCTGGATCTTTTAACCATTGCATCAGCCATTGTCTTATTTACCTCCTGTGTAAATTATGTTTTTTTTATTTCGATAACCCTAAGAGATCTTACTCATCCTTTTCAGCGTGGTACTTACCCAGCTTTTCAGAGAGCATACCCTTAACATTACCATCTTTTTTGTACTGATCGTAAGCTGTTTTGCCATCATCTTTCTGGGAGCCAGTTTTAGGAGTTTCTCCCTTAAGAAATTCAGCCTTAGCCTTTTCCACCTGCTTAACTACCTCAGCATCAAAGAGCTTTTTCATACCCTTAATACGCTCTGTGAGCTTTTCTCTACGCTCTGCATCATCGGAGATAGAGGCAAGATCCTCTACTGCAATAAGATTACGGAAACCAGCATCCAAGCCCAGCTCTGAGATAGCATCTACTACATCCAATCTTAAGCCCTTGATGGTAAGCTCAAAATCTTTCTTAGCCTGTGCCTCCAAACGCTCACGCTCCTCCGCCTGTTTGCGTTCATCCTCTGTCATTTTCTCCTTAGCTTGCTTATCAGCCCACTCTTTCTCCTTTTTCTTGATAGCATCTGTTACTCTCTTATCTGCCATCTTTTCATACTCTTTTTGGAGCTCTGCACGGATCTCCTCCTCCGTTTTAACCTTAGGAGTAGTATTCTCCGTGTTAGAGGTACCAGTAGTAGTACCTGCGGTATCCTTACCGCTTTCCTCTGTGCCTGTGGTAGTGTTTGCCTTTGTTTCGTTAGCCATTTCAGCCATTTTCTTTTACCTCCTTAAAGTAAGTTCTATTTTATGGATCCCTCGTAAGTTACCCACAGAAAAGCCCTTAAACCTTTCATAAGATAGGTTACAATCCTGTAGAAAATATGTATTTTACTTAGAGTTTTTCTGCAAAATCTTTTCAACTACGCCCCTTTGACTATGAAACAAAAAAAAATAGAGGTACCAGCCTAAGCCAGTACCTCTACTGTGATTTTTAATATAAGCTCTTTACCTCTGGATCTGCATTATCACTACCTGCATAATCCGCTACCAGCTCTTTATATCGTGCTGGTAGAGCCTTTCTGCTATTAAGAATATCTGCACACACTCTCAAACGATCCATATCTAAGAGCTCTGGGGTAATATTTGCCTCAAACTCCTCATCTGTAAGGCGTGTTTGTAGGTTAATTACATCCTCCTCACACCACTTAGTACCCTTAAGATCGCTTTCTCCGTGAAATAATTGCATATTACACACCTCCTCCAGCGTAAAACGCTCTAATAAATTCCTCAACTTTAGGGAAATATTTTCTAAGGTTAGCTAGCTGTGCCTGTTTGGTAGCCTCTGGTACATCCTCCTGTATGATAGCGGTACACTCCGCCCACATTTCTTGATAGTAATGCTCCTTACCACCGCCCCTATAGTGATCCTCTGCATTGATAGGGTAACTCATTCTATGCCATTCCTTACCTACATCAACAATTTTATTAACCCTATACTGCTCATAATACGGATCTATAAGAGCTTTCCACTTACTCCATTGATCCGCTGTAGCTACTACATCCTTAAGCCTCACATCTGTACTATGTATGATGTGTGCAAACTCGTGAGCTAAGGTACCTGCAAAATGCTCCTTACCCCCCTGTAGATCTACTCCGTAAATATCGGCGTAGCTCTTAAATGTGCGTACCGTGAGTTTATGCTGGCTAGGTGTATAAAAGCCCAGATTAGTAGAGTATCTAGTATTATGCTTATTACACTCTACAGTATCTATACGGAGCTTAGCCCCTACAGCTCTGGTATTCTGCTTAAATACCTTATCCGCTATAGCGTAGATCTCCTGCTTTTCCTTTTTGGAGCTTACACCTGTCATAGTGATGTAGTATTTACCTCCTAGCCTCTCCTCATACACATCATAATTATACTTCTTAAATTGAATTTCTACAAGAGAGTAAGAGCTATATCTTGTCCTAATTCTTTCCTCTGTAGATAAACTAGGCGGTATAGTGAGTTTATAAGTACCGCTTTTGCCCATCTCAACCAGCACACCCTTAGAGTTAAGTATCTGCTTATACTCCTCGTGGTTTTTAATGATAGAGTTAATCTGCTTAATCTGGGCTGGATCCGTAAGGAGATCCCTCTGTGCGTACAGCTTTTTGAGAGTTTCCTCCTCATACTCTCCCCAAGAGGGGGTATATCCTGTAATATCGCTACCATCAAAAGATTTACGAATACTCCTACCCAGCTCTCCAGTATATACCTCTCCTGTAGGAGATACCTCTGGTATATTAACTTTATCAGTTTTAGGAGGCGTGGTTAGAGGATTAGCTTTCTCTTTTTTATACTCCTCTAAAGTGAGTTTCCTACCATCGGCTGTAGTATAAATGGTTTTGCCTGTCTTAAAGTCCATACTCCACCCATCTTTATAGGATCCATCTGGATTAAGGGCTACCTCATAGGTTTCTTTCCACTTTTCGTAGTTTTCAGCACCTCTTACGGAGCCTGTAAGCTCGTTAAGCTCATTATCCCCAAACTCATCCGATACCACAGGGATATACACACACCTACAATTAGGATGGCGTGGGAGAGTAGGCTCTTTACCCCTCTTATAATGCTTTCCGTTATCGGCTCTACAGGTATCGCAAGTGCGATTATCCCCACCGTTAGCACAGCGGTACTCCAGCTCCTCTACACCCATATCCTCATAGGCATCATTATGAGCACAATATGTAACCCTCTTTGTTTCCGCTCTGGCTACTCTCTCTGCATTGTACCTAGAGGTATTTATATTTTTATTTATCCTATCCGTGATCTGCGGTATGCCCTCTCCTAAAATCATACTCTGAGTAAGTCCTACCCTAAGGTTTTTTCCCAGAGTTTCCTTATCATTCCAAAGGCGATCACTAAACATAGCCCCGCTCCACGGATAATCTAAGGTTTTTCTTATAAGAGCTGGATTAAGCCTGTTAAAATTAGCCTTTACAGGAATACTCTGCCCCAGCTCGTACACCTGCCTTAAAAATTGATCTGTATATATGTTACTTAAGCCCTGTGTAAAAAGTATCTGCTCTTTCTGCCCCAGCTTATTAAGCTCCGCTGTAATCTGCTCAAAAAGCCCTCTACTCCTAGTGAGAGCACTTTGATTAGCATAGCTCCACTCTCCACCTGCTTTTTTAACCTTTGCTATGGTTTCCGTAACATCTGCAAGGATCTCTTTCTGTGTTTCCCTATAAATTGAGGCTAAAACTCTCTCCATTTTAGCCTCATCCTCAAACGCTTTTAAGTTATTCCTCAGTACAGCCTCCTCACGCTCTGCAATTAGCTTAGCTCTCCTAAGGCTATCCTCGTGGAGGATCCTTTTCTGCTCCGCTGTAAGATGGCTGTAAGGAATACCGTACATTTTAGCTACCTCTGAGTTTATGTAGCCTGTATATGCCATTTCTTACACCTCCTTAATGCCTCTATTAGCCTCATACAGCCCTTTACGCTTTCGGCTGAGGAATTATAGCCCCCTGTGCCTCTAAAGCCTCCTGTGGGCTATTCTGGGCTCCCTGTGCATTAAGATTAGGGAATAAGTTAGCACCATCCGCCTTTACATTGTCTGGAGAGTACGGATCATTATTTTCCTTTTCCTTTTTAGCCTCCTGTAGCATCTTTTCCAGCACCTCTTTAGGGTTATCCACAAACGGTAAAAGGCTAAGCAAGGTTTCCTTATCTACCTTACCATCCAGCTTAGAGATAGTATCTACAATCTCTGTAAGGTTATTAGGTACATTTCTTGTAAACTCTACTTTGAGGTTAAGTAAATCAATCTCTTTACCTGTAGAAACTCTTACAGGCACACTAAGCACTCTTACCAGCTCACGGATCGCCTTTTCCATCTTTCTCTCTTTGATAATACACTTTGTTTCCAGCCCAAAGAGCTTAAAACGGATAGCCACCCCAGAGAGATTACCTGCAAAATTCTCATCAGAGAGGTTAGGTACCTGCGAAAAGGTATAGATATTCTTTTCAATACGGTTTAAGTGGTTTTCTACTGCCTCTGTCTGGATCTGCTTAGTAACAAACTTAACATCTCCATTCTCCATAACCTCTATAATTCCCTCATCTTTGAGTTTCTGGATCCCCTCCTTACCTGCTGTCATATTCTTAAGCATAAGATAGGCGTTTCTAAAGGTACTAAACTCATCCGACATATCGGAGAGCACCTTATCATAATCCGCTACAAGGCTCTCTATTTTCTCCAGATCGCTCATCTGCTCCTCATTGTTATACACCGTAACAATAGGGATCCTACCGTAAATATGAGGCTTTTCCTCCACAAAAGTATAGTTACAAAAATCTCTATTTACAGACCCTCCTACAGAGTTATCATCCACGCTAGTAAAGAGCTCCATTTTAGTAGCACTATATACCTCTGCATAGTGAGTAGTTTTGCCTGTATCCTCTGTATCAATATCGTAGAGGCGGATCTTATACTTAGCCTTTTTAGTAGCACTATTCTCATATACAATAATAAGATCCTCTGGAGAAATACGCATAAACCTAGTAACGCTCTCCTCATCTTGATATACCAGAATATGAGATAATCCCTTAATCATAGCCTCCTTACCCCATTCGATAAAGAGATCATCCTTATCATTCTCTACACAGAGCTTATCTAAGTAATCCTGTATAACGGTATCCTCCAGCTCTCCCATATCTACTCCTACATCCACAGGATCAGTATCTACCTTAGGCTTTTCTGGAGTGGGCTCTGTGTAGTTAAGGATAATAGGATTACCCAAAAAGTAACCTACAGTATTATCTATAACCTGTCCGAAAAAGTCATTTACCACCTTGTTATTAGGCTTATTCTTATCTACTTTCTTTTTATTAAGGATCCTGTGCTTACCCTCATACAATTTTTGATACTTTCTGTATCTGGGAGCGATTTTCTTAGTATGTGCCTCTACTAAGTCATTGAGGAGAGAGGTACTAAACCTACTCTCATCCAGTTCCACATTAAACTCCTTATCAATCGGCTTTTCTATCATTGCAAAAATTCCTCCTTAATTTTAGTACAAAAATAGCCCTCTCTATGTAGGGCAAAAGTTAAATATAAAAGTCCTCTCTGCTGTGTACCACAATTTCATTATTACTATCAGCCATAGCACACGCAAAATCTAAGCCATCAAATAAATCATCGTGATCCACCTCTGGGAATAGTAACAAACACTCCTCCAGATCATCCATACCCTCTCTAAAGAATATCTTGCCATTTTCAAAGTTAGCGGATCTCCGCATAGCTCTAGTAACCTTATCCTTAGAGGTATTGATATTGATAATAGGGAGGAGGGAGAGCCTCCTAAGCTCCTGTGCTAGAGATTTTTGATAAGCTACCGTTTCTACTCCTATTCTCTCTACCATAGGGTACTTATCACGCCCATACTGAATAATGGTATTAAGCTGAGTATTAAAACTGTATCTCTCTTTCACATACTCCAACACATATACATTTTTCTCCGCATCCACACCGACTACCATACATACAAAGTAATCGTTTTTATCGTTCTCCTTTTCCGATATGGCTAAATCGCACCCAAAGTACACCTTTACAGGGATCCAACTCTCTATACCGTCTGCATTTTTAACCTTAACCTTTGCTTTCTGAAAATCGTAATCCAGCTTGTACTCCTCATAGTATCGGAAATACTTAGCCTTAAAGATTTTACCTTTAGCCAGCTCTGTATCATTCTGGTACTGCATATTAAATATGATTTTACCAGACTGCTTAGCAATCTCCTCCAGCCTCTTAAGGCTAAATTTACTTTCCCAAAGAGATCTCTTTTCTCCGTTTATCGTCTGTATAGCTCTCTGGATATTAACTACATAATCCTTACTCTTTATAAGATCCTCATACAGATCCAGCGGATTATATCTAGTACCTAAGATATGGATCTCTCCGTCTGGCTCTAATGTAGGGAATAGAGAGGAGTAAAACCACTCTTTTAGATTAGCCCTCTGGCGTTCTGTTCTGGCGTTTTCCAGCCCTACTAAATCATCTCCGATAATTATATCAAAATGCTTAGAAATAACTGCTCCAGAGGCTCCTAAAGCTGTGAGAGTAGCCTCTTTCTTAATTACTGTACGCTTATTAACAGTAAACTCTCTATCATTCCACACATTATCCTTACTCTTTTTCCAATCGCCAAAGATACGGAGGAGCTCTGTATTTTGCTCAAAGTGTGTACGCACCTCTTTTAGAAATGCCTCCGCCTGTGTCTGTGTTTTACTGCCTATCATAATACGGATATTAGGATCTCTCAGTATTTTAGTTATACAGTAATCCACATCTCCTACAGTACTCTTGCCAAAACCTCTAGGAGCCAGATCTAGCGTACTCTTATTTGAGGATATATTAGAGATAATGCTCTTATGTAGCTCCTGCATACTACGCTTAGTAATGTATCTACACACTAAGTAATAAGCTACCTCAAAATCAGCCTTTTCTATGAGGTACTTAATCATAGCATCCTTATTATCCGCCTCATCCAGCATATTCTCTACTATCTCTACCTTTGAATAATCTAACACATCCGCTTATCCTCCTTTCCTGCAATATTAAAAGGAGCCCCTCTCTGGAGCTCCCTCTCATTACATCATTATAAGCCTCACACTTAAGGCAATTAGCGTAAGAATTAGTACTAAAATATCCCACGCTATAACAGGCTTAGCCCTATCTTTCTCTGGTAGCCTGTTAAAATACTCTGCTGTTTTCCAGATTAAGATAGCTAGTATCACAATACACATAATAACAGCTACCTCTCTTGCTACAGCTAATACTTTAGCCATCTACCCCAGCCTCCTTAAAAGCCTTATGGATCTTAGGCTCCTGTATAGCCATCCAATCCACCATCTCCTCATTTTGAGCCCAGCACTTACTACCGTAGCTATTCTGCCAGAGCCCACTCTCATAAAGAAAAGCGTGTATAATCTCGTGGCGGATTACTTTCTTTTGGTATGCTACCAGATCCTTTACACTATCTACGCTCTGCTTAAAGTTAAATACAAGGATCTCCTTTACCTGTGGATCACACCATCCATCCGCCTCTTTGTTATATCGGTAATCATCCTCCTCAATAATAAGGATCTTATACTCTGTACCCAAAATATGTACGATATTACCACTCTCTCTCTCTGTGGCTGTGTACTGCCAGTACATACTAAGTTACAAAGATCTACCAACACCTCCACACCACTCTCACAGAGCTTTACTTTAGCTCTATCAAAATCATCAATCTCAATAACCTCTCCTAAAAGCCTGTTATCTCCTTTAATGATTACCACATTACCTATCTGCATCCTGCTTTACCTCCTCTGGAGTACTATGTGTAGCACTAAGGCTACAGGTACCCATATAAATCTCACTCTCATCCTTAGGTTTCTGCCCCACGCTCTCCGTATTTGCATTAAGAGATACCAAAGCGATAGTAAAGATACCTATTACAGCCCCTACTATCAAGCACACACCGCCCACAATTACATAGCTCCACATTTTTTATACCTCCATAGGCTCCAGATCATCAAACACTACAGGGATGAGCTTTTTAACCTCCTGTAAAAGCGGTACCGCTACCTCCAGCATTTGAGGATGAGGCTTACCAGTAGATCCGCAAGCTCTGAGGCTAAAGAAATGCCTCCACTCTCTAAGGTTAGCTGTCATTACTACCTCTGTTTTTAGACTATTGGGAAGTACGGATCTAGCCTCCTGAGGGGTAGCTTTCAAATCAATCAAGGAAAGGTAGTAGCTTTCTGCCATCTCACAGGCACTAGCCCACTCATTATACTCAATACTATCCTTTCCCCAAAAACAAGGCTCAATAACAGTAATCTCTCCACTCTTAGATCCATAGTTACAATATCTGGTACTCTCCTGTGCAAAAGAGGCTACTCTGTGCCTTACTATCTCGTGAGATACCCCTCTATCACAGATAAACTTAACCGAAAAGCTAAAATGCTCCAGCATAGCAAGATGATTACTCTTAATAAGAGCTCTTACCATCTTTTCCGCTGTGCCCTCTCCGATCTTATCCTCACTCTTGTAGCATACTCTAGCTACCTTTTCTATTTTTCTAAGGATCTCCTCTCCATTGAGAATATCCATAATCTCAAAACCTGCCTTAATTACCTGCATCTCTTACCTCCTAAATATGATATATAAAATCTGCCTCCAATAGGGTAGAGGCTCATATCCCATCTTACGCCTTTTTCTACGCTCTTTTCTACTAAGCATATCTCACGCTCCGTAGATTTTCTTAATAGCCATCTGGATAATCTCCTCTGGAGGAGTTCCTACAGGTACCTCCAGCTCAATTACTCCCACTTTCGGCATATCACGCATTACAGGCTTAACAGAGCATCTACAATTAGGATGGATAGGAGCCTTAGGAGTATTTCCCTCACGCTCTGCCTCAATAGCATCAATCTCAAACTGGATATACTGCTGGGCTTTCTTAAGATCCTCAATCTTATCTCCTTTACGCCCTGCTCTGGAAAGATACTTTACCGCATTTCCCATATTAAAATTGAGCCCCCAATCACGGATAACATCCTTAGGCTCGTGTTTTCTACCCTCCGCATAATGAGAGGGATGCTTAATATTATCACTCATACTATGTACCTCCTGTACTTTTATTTTGCTGTGATACTCAATATAATCACTTTTCAGCCTCTTTTTTAGATAATGTCAACGCCCTTTGCCTATTTCCCTAGCATTTTCTTTATACTATCCTCAAAAATGTAAGTATTTCTACCACTAATTGAGGAGTAAAGGCTTACTTACAGCTCCCTAAGAGCCTTACAATCTCATCCAAACGCTCTTGATCCGCCTTAGATAACTCTGTGGAGCTACCTGCTACCTCTGTACGCTCTGTAGCCTCTCCCATAAGCAATAGATCCAGTTTTACCAGCTTTTCAAAATCGGTAATATTCTTAACCTTAAACTCTCCTTTAGCTACTCTCTGGGATAATTCAGCCATAAGGTTATTGATAACTACCCTGTATCTAGTCCTTACATCCGTAAGCTGAGTATTTATAGCCTCCTCCTGCTTATTCTTAGCATTTTCTATATTACGCTGTGTTACTCTGGCTACCCAGTTAAAAGATCTGCTCCAGCCAGCTACGGTACGCTCTGTACGCCCTATAGTTTCTGCCACAGCCTTTAAGGATCGCTTATCTCCTAAGCCATAATACATCTCAAAAGCCCTTTTCTGGAGCTCATTCTCATTAGTTAGCTTATCCGCCATTTTTGCCCTCCTTTCTGGCTCAAAACGCCCTTTTTTCTCCCCTTTTGGTATATGGGAAATTTTCTACAGTTTTTCTTACCTACCGTATTTCTCTCCTTACTTTGAGGAATATTTATATTGAAAATCTTATTACAGGCTTTTCAATACTCCTTTTGAATTACCCTTTTATATTTCAGTATTATTTTTCATTATCTTTACTCTTAGTATTTTTATACTATAGAGTGGCTTTCTTTCCGCCTTTTGGCTCTTTTTCCGCCCCCCAGCTCCGCTCTCCGCCTTTTCATTGTCATTTCATAGGAATACTGAAATATAAAAAGAGAGGCTTTTATATCCGCCTCTCCTCGTGAATAGAATTATAATAGCTTTTACGGTATTTCTTTATGTACTCCGTAAAACAAGCTAAGTACTCCTCTTGTAAAGAAATAGTAGCTAGCTTTTCAGCATTAGCTTTCTCATATCTCTTTACAGCCTTTTTTACCGCTCTACTATTTACCACATAATCTCTACCCTCTACAAGATCCATTTTACGCCTCATAAGCCTCTCTTTAGTAACCATTTAATAAAGCCCTCCTCTGGAGTGAGTTCTATATATTCATTATAACGATTACTAAGCATTACCAACTCATCCTCTGTAATCCTCACGCTGTTACTCCCAAAACGGAGCATAGGTAAAGTAGTTTTCTCCTCTTTCGCCTTTTTCTCTTTCGGAGGCTCCTGCTCTGTAAACAGATCCTTAAGATCCATTTCTGTAAATCCCATAACCTCTAAAGGAAAATCTACCTCCTGCAACCCAAACAGCTCCGCCTTAAGCATCTCATCATCCCA
>ERZ827168.564-NODE-564-length-59136-cov-6.738850_pt1 | contig 59136 bp, 78 predicted proteins | sample MGYA00519868_ERZ827168 | MGnify/ENA primary metagenome ERZ827168 (study PRJEB31778, sample SAMEA3449271) | human gut metagenome | biome: human gut; feature: human-associated habitat; material: faeces | place: United Kingdom | collected 2010/2012 ... | reverse complement strand
TTTTAAAAACATTAAAATCTTTTTTTAATTTTGCCAACTAAAATTTTACACTAACCTAAAGTAACTTAAGGTAAAAAAAATATTTGAATTTATAAAATTCAAATATTAATTGCATAGCCTTACTTTTTAATTTTCCCCCAAATATAAATAAGCTTTACATATTTTTAAAATAAATGTTACACGCAAATTAACATTCTTCTTTTATATCGTATATTATACACATTTTAGGGTAAAATGTAAATAGCTTGTATAGCTTTTTTACGAATTACATCTTATAATCGTTTGTTCTTTTATTTAATAAAATAAAGTATTATAACGGTGTGGAGGTATCTATTATATGGGAAGGAATACGGAAAATGTGATTTATGGGAAATCTTTACAAGAAATTCGCAAAAAGAACAATTTGACACAAGAACAAGTTTCACAACTTACTGGATTAGAAACAAAATATATAAGTCAAATTGAGTGTGGGATTGCAAAAGGTACAATAAATACTATGCTTAAGTTTTGTGAAGCTTATAATGTTACTCCCAATGATATATTGTATAAATTTATTCAAAAGTCAAATGCAAAAAAAGATTCTGACGAATATGAACAAAAATTTATGAAATTAAATAAAAAAGATAGAAAAATTATTTATACGTTAATAGACGCATTATTAGAAAAATAGAGATATATTATTGTTAATACATCTCTATTTTTTTATAGCTCATCATTTTTAGCCATATTTACAATATATAAAAATATAATTTTTAATGTTAGATCAACACATTCTTGTTGCTTTATGCCTGTTCCATATTTTATCAACAATTTATTTATTAAAATATTAGAAATTTCAGAATACTCTTTTGCGGTAATTTCCTTATCCTCAACTTTTATCTCAAGTATTTCTAAAGTTTTCTTTGTTTCATCAGAAAGTGATTTATATACATTTAATTTTATATCTGGATAGTCTTTATCTGACATAATGATATTAATTCCTTTAAAAAAAACATCTTTAAATTGGTTGAAATCTTGTATTGCAGACATAACTTTTTCATTTGTTAATGGTAATTCAGAAATTCTAGTTGTCATTCTTTTCATTACAGTTATAACAGAGCTTGCATACTCTGGTTTTAAATCACACTCATTTATTTCAAGCTTTTCCAAAATGTATTTTTCTCTTTCGTTCAGCGTTTGATAAATATTTATTGTATTATTCATTAAAACACCTCACTTTTATAAAGATTATACCATATTTTGGAATAAAAATAAATAAATTTACATAATTTTATCTTAAAAAATCTAATCTCTCTTCCTAATCTTCTACATATCCTAATTGGTTTTCTTTATTATATAAAGTCTTTGTATTTAATATTCATCATATACACAGCAATATAGTTTCCATTTATAAAGTCATTTTCATTTCTATTTTCTATTAACATATTTTTGTACCTTATATCATTATATTTTTTTACAAATACTTTATTATAAAGCTATATTCTATTGCAAACAACACATAATCTTAACTTTTTTTGACCTTTAACACAAGTAATCAATGTTAATTTATCCGTTGTAGAAGGCTCTAATACTGAAAAATCGGTTTCCTCTATTTCCTTAATTTCACTAACTTTATAAATATACTCTCCAAATGCGTGATGATATGTAATTATATCTCCTTCTTCTAACTCATTTAATCTTTTGAAAAATCCTATGTCTTCGCCCTGTTTGTTTGTTCCAGAGTTATGACCTGCTAAACATACATTTCCATTATATAATGCAGTGTCTTCAAAATGCCCTACTGCAGTTGATAAAATATCTAATTCTATTGTTTCTTTAATAGGAGCATTTAATTCTATTTTTTCACATTCAATTGTTCCTAAATCTTTTATTTCGTATTTTTTAGTTTCCTCATTATCATTCACATTCTGACTTATTTCAGAATTGTCATTTTCTTTTACCTTATTATTTTTATTGTAATTTAAAAGTAAAACTATTCCCAAAATTATAACTACCAATATACTTAAAATTATAATTATTTTATTCTTCTTGTTCATTATTTTCATTCTCCTTCTTTTCTTCTTCAATATAACTTTCTAATTCAAAATTTTTTTCACTTTGAAACATTTTATAAATTGCCTTATTTTCATACTCTATTGAATAATAATCTACATTGCATTTTGCAATTTCATTTACTCCTTCTGTATCAAACACAAGTATTTCTCCATCTAATGGAAGAATATTCATTTTTAAGTCGTAAGTTTTTGCTCTTGCTACAATATGACCATACGAATATTCTATTTCTTTTACATTTTTTAATTCTTTTGCTTTTTCTGGCACTGGCTTTTCATCTAAATAAATGTATATGTTTTCATTTTGTAACATAAATCTTCTAATGGTGTTAATATCTATTTTTTCTAATGTTTTATCCTTCAAGAACTGATATTGTTCATATACAATATTAGGATCAGGAAATTTCGTGGCAAATTCATATCCTTTATTCCAAATATAATAAATTAAATCTTCTAAATTATTATTTTTTGAGTATTCTAAATATTTGTTATAGCCTAATACTAATGAAACATCATAATCTGTATTTCTTTCTCTAAATGCTTTTATTCCTTCTTTAAATGCTTTATACATTATCTCATTTCTTAATATATTATTTTTAAATATTTCTGGAACAATGTTTTCATTAAAATATTTACATTCTATTGTTTTATTACCTAATTTACACTTTTTTTCATAACAACTATTATATAAATAATATACTTTAACATTTTTATCTTGTTTTAAATAGCAATTATATTCAATTCCTTCTTTTGTCTTTATTTTACAGCTGTTAAAATTTTCTATATAACTATCTACACATTCAAATTCTTTCAAATTTTTTTCTAATAAAATCATTATACTGTCTGATGAGTTTATATTTGCTTTAAATTTATTCATCTTCAATTTCTCCATTTTCTATTGATAGTTGTAATTCTTTTATTTTTTCATTTAATATATTTATTAAATCTTCAATATTATCGGTATTAACATTTACTGTATATCCATCAATATATTTATCTACAAATCCAGAATTGTATAATTCCTTATTTAGTAAATTATACACAAAATCTTTATCTTCAATAGAATCATATTGACTTGTATAATAATTGTTAATTAATTCTCTTGTGTTAGTTCTTATCCATCTTGCAGGAGTATATTTTTCAAAAGAACCAATATAGTTTTTAAATTCTTCTAAGATTCTTAATCTGCTTTCATCACTAATATCTAAATCTTCTTGAAAATAATGAGGACAATATTCTAAATAAAAAACCATATCAATTTCTTTTTTATTATAATCAACTTGTAAATCACAAACTCTTTCATCTAAATTTATTTTTTGAACAATTGCACCAAAATTTTTAATTAGAAAATCATTATTATCATATTCATTTACATTGAATATCCTATTATTTTCAGAACAATCTGTAATGCAATCATATACTATTTTATCTGCATAATACCTAATTGCTTCTTTTTCATTCATTTCTATAATATGTTTTTGAAATGTAAAATCTTTATATTCATCTTTTGAAATGTCGCTTTTATATGCTTTCTTTTCTTGCTCTCTTTGAATTAGTTCAGACATTTTTTTCATTACCGAATTAATTCCCTTATCATAGAATTTTTTATTTAATAATATTTTATTAATTTCACTCAATTTTCCAATATCTTGTAATGCTTCATCTTTGTTTACGTCTTCAGTTAATTCATAATCTTTTAGTTCTTTTTCTGTTAATTTTCTAGTATATGTAACTTCTCCCCAAGCCATAATTCCTGGCAAGACTTGTTTCCTTGTTTCATAATTTTTTAATTCAAAACAATCTTTAGGAAATGTTCCTATATCTAAATACCTCATTGTTGAATAATACTTATATATTTTATTCTGGCTCATTTAATTCTTCTTCCTCCACTTTAGTATTTTCTTCAACATAGAAGTATTTTTCGTTTATTTTATCCCTAAAATAATAAGTCTTTTCTCTATCTTGTGATTGTACTTCTATTGATACACAATCAGATGTTTCAAAGATTTCTTTAGCTCTTTGAATCGCTTGTCCTAAATCTTTAAATTTTTCTATTTGAACTTGACCCAATCCATCATTTCTATCTGCAGTGGTTTCCCACAATTCAATTATATATGTTTTATTTTTATTTTCGTACCAAGTATCAAATTTTTTCCATTCTTCTGGTTTGTATAGTACATCACTCAAAAAAATTATTCCATACTTTTTTTCTAATTCTTTCTTTTTTCTTAACCATTCTTCTATAGGAACATCAGTTATTAAGCTGTTAAGTTCTTTATTATATTTTTCATAAGAACTTTTAGGACATACTTCTTCAATATATTCTTCAATTGCATCATATTTTTTTGCTCCAATTGTTTTTCTTGCTTTTTCAAAATCTTGCATTATGCTCATTGTGAAATTTCCTCACTTTCTGTTTCAATTTTGCTAACGGTAATTGCTTTTTCATATAAATCATAAAATTTATCTTGCTTTATAAATGTTTCAACTAAATTCTTAAATTCTTCCTTGTTAATAGCCTTTTGAATAAATGCTTTTCTATATCCCATATATTCTTCCATTAGTGGATTAAACACTACACTATTACACTCTTCTAATGTTTTTTCCTCTGGTAAATATGGATTATTAAGATCCTCTTTATATTTATTTATAAGTTCTACCATATCTTTTAGCTTAACATCTACAATATTTCTGCCTTCTACTTCTTTTTTTATATTTTCAATTGTCAACTCATTATTCATATAGATTTAATCCTCCAATTTTTCTATTTTTATTTATATTATAATACAATTCTAGTCCTTTATTTTCTAAAATTGCTTTATTTATTTCTTTTAGTTTACTACCTTTTATTGTAAAATTAGTAGTGCTTAACATACGAACCAGATCTGCTTTTTTCCATTCCTCATTCAATATATCAAATTCATATAGGCAGATTTCAGCTTTTCCAATAACCTCTTTTTCATTTGGATTACTTGCATTTATAAAATATAAGTTCCCATCACTATCTATTTCTAGTAATTTGCTGTCTATTCTAATCAGATTATCATTTTTTAATTTTATACCATAATCATATCTAATTCGACTTAAATCGAATGTTTCAGATAAATTTAATCTATCTATTTTATTTTTAATTACATTTCCTGATAACTGTTGTTTCTCTAATTCTATTTCGTCCATTTTTGATTTTATTCTATTAATATTTTTTGCTATTATATCAAATAATTTATTCAAAATACTTCCTCCTACTCTTCATTTTGTTCTTTGATTTCATCTAATTCTTCTTTAGTAGGCTCAATAATTTTATCAATTTCAAACATCTTAAATAGCATATTTTTTTCTTTTAATAAATCTGTTTCCTTTACCTGTTCTTTATCTTCTAATTCATACTTTTTTCTTAATCCATTAATTTCTTTTTCTACTTCTTGAATCTGCTTGTTTAGATCATTTTTATAAAACATCTTTTCAAATATTAATTCTGTATTCTTGATATTTTCTTTTTCTAACTTAACAGCTTCACTCTTATAGAATTTATTTTGTTCCTCTGTTTCTTTTCTTAATAATCTATTTAAAATGTTTATTGGTCTAAAAAATTCATTATTTCTTTTTAGTTCATCTACATATTTATTAATGTTTTTTATATTTTCCTCTTTTTTCTCAACTAATTCCTTGTACTCCTTTTCTGTTTTTTGTTTTTCTTTATATAGTTTATCTTTTTCATTTTGCTTTTTGAATAATTTAACTCTTGTACTGTCAGCATTAAGGCTATTATTTTGGATTCCATCAAGTTTTGTTTCTAATTCCAACAAATTATTTATAAACATTTTTTGAGTTTCTTCTGGTAATTTAGATAAATTATTAAATTCAGTAAGATTGAATATATATGGTTTTTTCATATTAGTATATTGTTTAATTGCTTCTTCTTCATTACTTAATTTATTTTCAATTTTAAAATATGCTTCTGTCGAAAATGATTCGTGCGTTTTTTCAACAATTTCAGCCCATATTTCAATTTTATTGCTTGTATTACTTAAATCTATTACATATCCTTTTGATGTATTATCTCTTCCATTCCAAACAGATTGTTCTATATAACCAATAACATTTTTTATTTCTTGTTCTTTATTAACTTCCATTTTCTATCTCCTCAATTTCAAAATCATTTTTTTTACTTTTATCAATATAGTCATCTAATTGTTTATCTATATTAATAAGATTTTCAGTATTTACAATCAGTTCCTTCTTTCCATAGCTAATTGCTCTCAAATTATTAATATCTTTGTCCTTTAATTCTGCATTTAGCCAAAATTCTTTACAATTCTATTATAACTCAATATCTTAAATTCTTTTTTATCGCCTAATAAAACTATTTTATCTAAATTCATTTCATTTGCATTATTGAATTTCATTTGTAGTAGCTCCTTTTATTCTTAATTTTCTATTTCCTGATCTGGAATTTCACATATTATTCCCTTATTATCTTTTTGAATAAATTCATCAAGTTGCATTAATACTGGTTTTAAATTTGCTGTGTCTATTTCGATTTCTGCCTTTCCGTGTCTTAATCCTTTTAAATTATTTATATCCACCTTTTCTTTAGTTACTTCATCACAAGATAAATTTAATAATTCTCTATTGATACTAAAAACTCCATTATAAAAGTCTATAATATCTGTAATACAAGCTTCTGTCTTAAATTCTCTATTATCTTTTAGTATTACTGTTACGTTTTTTTTATCTTTAAAAAAATTATTGATTTTTGCAATTTCTGTATAAAATGGTGGTGTTATGCCTATTTCGTATTGTTTATATGCTAGTATCTTACACAAACTTGTTTTACTATATACTTGATTCAAAATAAAGCCTGGTTGAGTTAATATTTTCTGTTCCTTCATATCTACTTCTATTGCATTTTTTTCAGAACTATAATATGAAGGAAAATATTTAAGTTTAGAATGATTAATTTGATCATAATACACAACTGAAGTATAAACTTTCGCCATACTATTTACATCTTGATTTTCTTTTAAATAATTTACTCCTATATCTTCTAACTTTAAATAATCTGGATTTGTATAATACTTGTTTCCATTTGCGTCCATACGTTCTTCTTTTTGAAATAAGTATGAAATATTATTAATATTTTTACCAATAAAACTATTAAGCTCTTTTTCTAATATTTCCACAAACTGTTTTTCAATTATTTTTCTAATATTAACTATTGGTATTTTTTTATCATTTATTTCTTTTGATAGTTCATCATTTTCCTCGTTTAAACATATTAATTCATCTGGTCTATCTTTAAGCCTACACCAATTTATGTTAAATTTTGCTTGTTTCTCTCTTCCTATAAAAAGTTCTTTTTTGGTTGCTAATAGTTCCACATCTTCAAAATCAATTATGGTTGCATTTTTTAATTCCATTTTTCCTCCATATTACCCTAATATAAAATCTATATAAGCGTTATTAAGATATACATTTTTAGTGATTTTTTCTTTTTTTACCTTTATAAGCATATTTTTATTTTTATTATAAAATCTATTTGTAGTTTTAATAGCAAACATATTAGTAACAGTTTTATGCTTATAATTACTTAAATTTACTGTGTTGTGTTTTTTACTCAACTTAACTACTCTTATTAATTTGAATCCTTTATCTGTTTTAACATATACTCTTGCTGTATTTTTTCCAATTAGATATATAATTGCTAATGCAATTCCTAAACCGCTTACAACTATAGGTACAGTATAATCATTTTTCTTTTCTATAATCACTTCTGGTTCATCTTCTATTTTTTCATACTCTATTGTATATAAATAAACTGGATCTTTTTTTGTAACTTTTCCTTCGTATGTAACAGTTATTTCATAACTAAAAGGATTATTTTTTGTAACTACAGCCTGATAAATCATTACTCCCTTATAAGTTGTAGGTACTTCTTGACCGTCAATGTTTTCTGTATCATCATTTTCCCATTTTACATTTATAAGATAATAGGTTGTTCCATTGATATTTTTTTCTTTTTCAATATTATCTAAGTCATTCTTACTATATTTGCTAAAGTTAATTTTCTTTTCATCAATTGCTTCATATTTTCCGTTGTTAATTGTTTTAATATCATAATTTTTTAAAGTAATTATCTCAGAATATCCATCACTGTCATAGTTTATATTTTCTCCAAAGTGATTGATTATCGACTCTTTTGTATTACTTTTTATAGTATCTTTCTTATATGCTGTTACAATTTTTGAATTTTCTTGATCTTCTTGCTTTGAATAGTCAAATAGCTTATATTTCACACTATCTTCTTCAAATTCCTTCTGTATTGAAGACACAAATGTATCTTCTTTTGATTTTAAAACTTTTTCATTAATTATTTTGTTATTTTCTGTTGCATAAACATTTGAAATTAAGCACATCAATAACACTCCTGCAACAATACTGCATTTAATATTTTTATTCATAAAATCCTCCTTAAATGGCAAAAAAGAAAGCTAACTAGATTTTCTCTAATTAACTCTCTTCTTTACTTATAATTTTTCATATTAATATTCTAACACTTGAATTTTTAAATGTATACTGCAGAATTTTGCAATGTTTTTGCAAAAGATTATGTTTCCAAAAAAATTATCAAATCTGTTCAACTAATTGTAATTTGTTAGTCTAATTATACATTTTGTTTATTATCTTGTCTAATTGTTTTTGTTGTTCATTAGATAATATGGCTTCACCTTTTTCATCTGATGTTATATGGTATTCATTCTCAAATTTTTCAATTCCATAAGTTAGAAAACCTTCTTTTTCTTTACTATTATATTTAATGAAATAGGTTGGAATTCCATCACAGGTTTCCTTGGAAAAAGTCAAATTATCTATAATACTAAAAATTGTATATATTTCTTCTTGGTTTAAAGTATATTTTATTGGTGGTGTTACGGAACTTAAACCTGTTTCTTGAATATCTATTGTAGTAACTTTATTGTTAATTTCGTTTTCTTGTTTTTCTACATCATCTCTTAAAAGTTGAACCTTTACAACTTCTTCCAAGGGTGTTGGACTAATGTCATTAATTATTTCATCAGTAAATGTAATTGATATATTATCTCCTTCTTTTAAGTCTGAAATATTAATTTTCTCTCCTCTCCAAGTCATATCAATACTGTCATCTACTTTAAATGTAAAATTTCCCCTATAATTTATATCATTTATTTCTAAACCTTTTACATTAAGATGAAAACTACCATCATTATATTGTTTTATGCTATCTATATTAGCATAAAATGTTTGCCCAACTACTTTCCTAATTGCTAAATCATTCTTTGGAGCATTTTGTTGCCCTATAAATAAACCAACTACAAAACTTACTCCTATAATTACTATCATTCCTATTACAATAAAGACTTTTTGTTTACTACTCATAAATATTCCTCTCTTTCTAATTTATAAATACAACTTACTATTTAATGTTTTTTAGTACCATCAAATAATTATTTGTTTCAACTTTTCTTTTCTGCCCTTTGTACTGAAATTCAGCATTAGTAAAAAAAACATCATAATTTTTATTTTCAAAATAATCTCTACTAATACGCAAAACCACATCAATTTCCTTTTCATTTAAGCCATATTTTACTCTTAACTCATAATAAGGATATTCAATAAAATCTTTGCCGATACTTTCTTTTTCTTTTTTATCTATATAATAAAATGTAAATGCTTTTAATTCTTTATCATTCAATGTTTTCACTTCCGTTCTAAATTATAAATAGTCAAATTTCTCTTTTTCTTTCAAATATTTTAAGAATCCATTACACCCCTCAACTATATCATTAAATGTAATTTCAAAATTTCCTGTATACCACGGATCAGCAATATCTCGAGGATTATTTGAAAAATCTAATAATTTATATATTTTTTTATCAGAATCCTCTCCAACTATTCTTTGGATATTTATAATATTTGAATTATCCATTCCGATAATATAATTATATTTATTATAATCTTCTAATTTCAATTTAACTGCTTTTCTTTTTTTAAATGGTACTCCTTTTTGAATTAGCTTATCACTAGTACCATAGTGAATGTCATTTCCTATTTCTTCACTAGATGTTGCAGAAGATTTGATATAAAAATATTTTTCCATTCCTTGCTTCTTTACAATATCTTTAAAGACAAATTCAGCCATTGGCGAACGACATATATTGCCTAAGCATACAAACATTACTTTTATCATATTTTTCTCGTTCTCCTTTCATATATGTTCCTACTAATATAATTTTATCCATTTGACTTATGTGTGATATTCCCAAAAAGTTTACCAAAATTACTTTTACTTTTATGCACACTCTTTTTGCTATAATTATTTAATTCACTATTATTTTTTGCATTATTCTGTTGTATCTCAAAATCTCTATTTCTTAATCCATCATAGAAACCAAATGCAATAGAAAAAGCAATTACTCTAAAATCTTTATTTTTTATACCTTCAATTGTATTTGATTGAAAGTCCTTTATAAGTTCATTTTTTAAATCAACTATAATTATTTTTTCTGTTTTATTAGATAATATTTTAGTGCAATTTATTGTTTTTTCTTTAAATACCACAATTAACAAATCTACTTTTTTTATTTTTTTCAGCTCTTTTGGTTCTTTTATGGTTTGTATATTATTATTAAAATATTTAGATTCTTTTTCAAAAGCACACTTAAAATCATTTAATATTTTGTTCTCTTTACTATAAATTACAACATTAACATTTACTTTAAGCATTATTTTTCTCCTATATAAATTCATTAGTTTTTTAAGCGAATTTTATTACATTTTTGTTTATTATTTCTATATCTTCTTTTATTTCGTTAAAAGTATTTATATTATCTTTGAATATATCAGATACAGCACCAATTGTACTAAAAGGCTGTTCTTTGAGTTTTTCCAAACTTATAATTCCATTTACTATTAAATATTCCTTTAATTGTTTAATAAATTGAATTTGCTTACTATTTAGTCTGTTATCATTTATATATTTTGAGAATATTTTATTTGCTGTTTCTCTATCTAATCCTACTAATTTTCTAACAACTTGTACCACATTTGAATCGCCAAATGTATCAACAAAATCTTTGTTATTTCCTAATTCTTCAAACATAATTCTTTCTAAGTCTTCTTTTTCTGCTTCAGTTAATACTTGATTATGTTTTATTTTATAAATGACCAAATTATCCATATTGCCTTCAAGAAATTTTTTAACTTTCTTTCTATAATCCTCAAAATTATCTCTATTTATATTTTTTTGTTCTTCGTCAACTATTACAGTATCTTCTATATCAACCGACCAAATTTTTCTAGGTGGGTTCTCTATAAATTTTATTAAGTTTCTTAGTTCTAACCTAACATTTTCAATATCAAAAAAAGTAGCTCTATCCCAATATTCAGTTTTTGATGACATTTGAATAAGATCAGTTTTCTCTTTTATTTGTGAAATTGTTCCTATCTTTTTTAATTCTTCAATTAAAGAAACAATGCTATTTACTTGTGTAGTATAAGATTTATTTTTAATCTTTCTAACTTGTAAAGAATAAACTAGATTATCAAATCTTTTTGCAGATTCATCTGTTTCAGTAACAATAAATATTGGTGTTAAATTTTCTTTAATTTCAATTTTATCAATGCTTGATATACTATTCCAATTTTCTATTTTGCTATATTTGTCAATATATTTCTTTTTAGATCTAACTATAAAGCTTTCTTCATTTAGTTCGTTTATTGCATTAAAAAATTCTTGTATCAATTCTTTTCTATATTCAACAAATTGTTCTATTCCTTGATAGTCCAAATTTTGTAATTCTACTATTAAATCCAATTTTGCATTAAATATTTTCTCTGTTAAGCCTTCTCCTGTATTTGCTTCAATGCCTTTTGCGTTTTCTTCAAAAAATTCAAAGTTATTACAGCAATCAAATATGTAAAATTCTTTTTTATGAATACCTTCTCCAAATAAGTTATTACATAAACGTGTTCCTCTTCCTATCATTTGCCAAAATTTCACTTTTGATTTTACTAGTTTAAAAAATACTAAATTTAATATCTCTGGTACATCTATTCCTGTATCTAACATATCTACAGAGATTGATATTTGTGGTAATTTCTTAGGCTCTTCAAACGCTTCAATTAGTGTTTCCGCATAGTTTACTTTATTATCTATTACTCTTGCAAATTCTCCTTTATAATGTGGATATAGAGAATTAAAAACTTTTTCTATTTCTTCTGCGTGATTATGATTTTTTGCAAAAATGATTGTTTTTCCTAATTTATCGCCACCTTCAACTTTTAATCCTTTTTCCATCAATGTTTCTAATATTTTCTTTATAGTATCTCTATTAAATAACCAAGTCATTAATGCTGATGAATCAATTTCTTCTGGAACAGCTTCATCTTCTTCAAATAAATTTTCATATTCTTCTTTTTCATCTTCTCTTAATTGACTATATTTAATACCTCTTTCTAAAAATTCAGTAGACGTTTTAATATTATGATAGTCAACTAAATATCCATCATCTATTGCTTCTTGATATTCATAAGCGAAAGTAGGAACATTATTTTCAAGTTCAAAGAAACTATATGTGTTTCTATCTACATCACTTCTTGGTGTTGCTGTTAAACCTACTAATAATCCATCAAAATATTCAAATATAGATTGATATTTTTTATATATACTTCTATGTGCTTCATCTATAATAATTAAATCAAAATGTCCTGGTGTAAATAATCTTTTTCCATCTTTATTTCTCATATTATCTATTGCGTTAATCATTGTCTGATATGTAGAGAACACAATTCTTGAATCTTCTGGATTATCTTTGGAATCTAATAAATTACAGCAAGACATATCTGGAAGTAATTTTACAAAATTCTTCTTTGCTTGTTTTATTAATTCTGTTCTATCTGCTAAAAACAAAACATTTTGAACCCAACCTTTTCCAGTCAAAACATCTACTAATGATATTGCTGTTCTTGTTTTCCCTGTTCCAGTAGCCATAACAAGTAGAGCTTTTCTATGTTTGTTTTCAAATGCCTCACACACTCTTTTAATTGCTTCTAATTGATATGGTCTATTAGTGATATTACTGTCTATATAGATATGTTCCAAACTTTGTTTAGATTTTCTTCTATTTATCAATCTTTGTAATTCATCTTGTGTATGAAATCCTTCCACTTTTCTTTCTGGATAATCTAAATTATCCCAAAAATAGATTTCTATTCCATTTGTATAATAAATTACTGGTCTTTGACCATATTTTTCTTCTAAACAATCTGCATAAAGACTTGCTTGTTGTTTTCCTTCGTGTGCATTTTTACTACTTCTTTTTGCTTCAACTACTGCTAATGGTAATCCGTTCTTTCCAAATAATACATAGTCTACATATCCGATTCCTTCAGTATTTTTCATTCCTTGAACTTCTAACTCTTCTGTGATATTTTCATTAAAGTCCCAACCTGCTATTTGTAAATCTAAATCTATAAACTGCTTTCTTGTCTGAAATTCTGATAAATCTTTTACTACAAAATTTTTGCTTTTATTTTTATTTTCTCTTTCTTCTGTTAGTTGTTTTCTTAGTTCTTCATTTTCTTTTAAAGTAGTTTCAAGTTTTTTAGTTTGCTCGTCTAATTCTTTCTCTAGTTTTTCTCTTTCATCTTTCTTTATATTGTCATTACTTTCTTGTGGAAGTTTATTTGTGTCAAATTCTATTTCTTTATAATTTGGATCATAATTAAAATAAATCCATTTCATAAAATTAAACAAGCATTTTAATACAAGTATAGCTTCATCTCTTGTTACATTAGTGTTTGTATGTACTACAAAATTTCCTTTTTTAATAACAAAATCTATACCTTTTCTAACTTCATCATCTACTATATTTTTAAATGTAATTGTATGTGTTAAAGCTGATAAAGTAGTCTGATATGGCATAATTAATAATTTATCGTTTGCATACAACCACTTTACACCTAATTCTAATGCTTTTCTACTTAGCATTATACAAGTTACTGGATTTGTTTCTAATCCTCTTTCTGCTTCAATGCTTGCTTTTGCAAAACTTCCAAATAATTTATTACTTTCTAAAAATTCAAAATTTGACATATTCCTTCCCCTAATTAAAATATTTATTCATTAAATATTCTTTTACTTTCTTTAATTCTATTAATTCATTTTGTATTTCAAATTTCTGTTTATCGATTTGTTTAACTATGTCTGCAAATTGGTTTTGAAGTTCTATTGGTGGAAAAATAAACTCCAATTCTGATAGTTTTCCTTTGCTTAAAATTCCTTTTAATGACATATTTATTGTACTTTGTATATATTCTTTTGATAATAAAAATTGTATATACATAAAAATCACATTATTTTTTAAAGTTTCTATACCATTTATTTGTTGATTAAAAGCAACCTTTCTATCTGTCATTGCAACATTTCCAATGCAACTAATACTACCTGCAATACAAGTCATTAAAATACTATTCGCATTTATTGTTCTGCCAACTTTTTCTCCTTCTTCTGAAAGATATTCTTTTGCTTGTGTAATATAGTTACTTGGTGTATTTATATTATCCGATTTTATCCATTCAATAAAATCTCCATAATATTCTTTTTTATTTCTAGATGGTGTATTTCCTGTGATAATATTGCATTCATCTCCAAGATGTGTTTTTTTCCATTGTTTTTCATTTAAAACAGGATCTCCAAACATCTCGACAAACTGAGATTTTATCAAATCATCTAACAATTCTATTTGTTCTTCAGTCTTGATAATTAAATCTTGAAATTTATCTAATTTGCTTACTATTATTTTTTGTTCTTTAATCTCAGGTATATTACCTTCTATATTTAAAATATTATTTTTGCTAATAGCTTTAAATGTGCTACCAGTTGACATTTGATTTAGTTCATTATATTTACTTCTTAAAAAATAGAATAAATATTTAAAATAACATTTATCTTTCTTAGCTCTAATCCCTGCTAATCCTCTTCCTATACAACATTTTGCAGTTGCAATGTTTAAATCTCCTACTGGAGCTCTTACTGACATCAATATATCATCTTTTTCAGCTATTTTGGTGGGTTTATTACACCACACTTTAGCTTTTGGATTAATTTTTCCAAAATCTGCTTTACCTTGAAAAAATGGTAATCCATCTTCATTTTCATTATATGAACTTGATACAGGAGATTGTCCCATATTTATTTCTGCAAATTCTTCTAACTTCATCATTATAATATTTCCTCTAATTCTTTTAACATTTTTTGAATCTCATTTTGATTGTCTATAATTGTTTTTAAAATTGCTTTTGGATCTTTGTATTCTTTCTTCTCAATTAACATTTCTTTATATTTATTTAAAGATAAATCATAATCATTATCAACAATTTCTTCTTTATTAACAAAAAATGATTTATCTGTCCTATTTCTATTTTGCTCTTCATCTGAAAATCTATTATTAAATCGTTTTATAATATCTGGTATATCATTTTCCTTAACAGGTTGTCTTTTATCATCTAAACTAAATCCATCTGCTGTCATATCATAAAACCATACTTTATCTGTTCCACCTGCATTTGTTTTTGTGAATATAAGTATCGCTGTTGAAACGCCTGCATAAGGTTTAAATACTCCACTAGGCATTGAAATAACAGCTTCTAATTTATGATTTTCAATTATTTCTTTTCTTATTGCTTTATGTGCATTTGAACTACCAAATAAGACTCCATCTGGAACAATAGAAGCACATCTTCCACCTATTTTTAAAATCTTTAAGAATAATGCTAAAAATAGTAATTCTGTTTTTTTAGTTTTATTAGTCATATCTAATAATTTTTTTGATGTTATTTCACTATTTATTGAACCTTTAAATGGTGGGTTTGCTAATACCAATGTATATTTGCTTTCATCTTCATTATCTTCTGACAATGAATCCTTATATTCAATATTAGGATTTTCTATTCCGTGTTGAATTAAATTCATAGCACTAATTCTAAGCATTGTTCTATCCATATCAAATCCATAGAACATTGTATTATTAAAATGTTGTATACTTTCTTCGTGGTTAAATAAATCTTCTTCATTATTTCTTAAATATTCGCCTGCTTCAACTAAAAAGCCTGCACTTCCACAAGCAGGATCTACTATAACATCTTTGCTTGTAGGTTTCATTAGTTCAACCATCATTCTAATTATATGTCTAGGTGTTCTAAACTGTCCGTTTGTCCCTGCAGTAGATAATTTAGATAATAAATATTCGTATAAATCTCCTTTTGTATCTCTACCATTCATTTCTATTTTATCTAATGAAGTAACAACCATTTGTAAAACTATTGGTGTAGGAATTAAAAATATTGCGTCTTCCATATATTTTGCATAATTTGAATCTTTATCCTTTCCTAAGCTTTTTATAAATGGAAAAACTTTTTCATTCATTACTTTGAACATTCTTGAAGCTTCATAATCTTTAAAAATACTCCATCTGCAATCTTGATGTTCTTCGTCAAATATTCTTTTAGATTTTATGCCTAAAAGAACATCATCTCTTTCACTTTTTAATTCAGCTTCATCTAATCCTTTTATAAATAGTAAATATGTAATTTGTTCTATACAAGTTAAAGGATTTGCTACTCCTCCTGAATGAAGAGTTAGCCATATTTTATCTATTATTAATTTTACATTATTATCCATTTCCAACCTCCTATAATAATACGATTTTATTGTATCATAAAAGTAATTTTTTAACAACGTATCTACAAAATTTGACAAAAAAATAACAGGATTTTTTCCTGCTATGTAACTTCTTCCTATTTTATCCATACTATTTTATTTCATTTATTAAATTATTATATATATTTTTTGTAGTTTCTAATATTAGATCAGCCCTAATAAAGCAAGGTTTATCATTATAATTTTTTCCTTTTCCATCATTTGCATATCTTAATTTACAACCATCATCATCTATTGTATTTAGTACATTTATTAACATATCAAAATCAACATTATTAATTTCAACTTCATTTTTTAATTCGTTCCATAATTCTTGAAGTTTATGTATTTTTTTAACATTTCCTTGTTTACTATTTAATACTGCTTTTATTAATAATTCTAATGTGTGCCTACACAAATATAAAAATGGCATACACATTTGATTCATTCTAAATACTTTCATCTTTTCACACGGATTGCTTTCTTTATGAAAACACATATATAAACATTCAGCAGAATGTAAATAAGCGTCAATTATTTCTTTTTCTGAAGTTTTGCTCCTTAATTCTTCTTTAAAAAATGGAGATATAGAAATAAAATCCCATTTATAAACTTCTTCTGTTAATCCATTAAAATTTTCCCTAATAAATTTATTTTCCATTGTCCCACCTCTATAAAATTTCAAGTTATTAAGATAAAGAAATGACTGTAATAAATTGATTAAAATTATTACAATTAGCCTTTTTCATTTTGTTATTTATAATCTCTATTTCTTCATCATTAAAACAAACCTGCTTTCTTTTGTTTTTTCCTTGATTTGAATAATTATTTAGTTGTTCTTGGTTTATTTCTTTGTCATAGATACATTTTCTTATATATTCACTGAAGTTGCTTAATCCACAGTCATAAATCTTTTTTTCAATTAGTAAAAACTCTTCTGGACTAAATTTTAGTTGTCTTCTATTTTGCCTTTTCCTACTTTCTTCTCTAATTTGATTTTCTCTATAATCGTAAGGTCTATATCTATATTGGTATGGTCTTGAATCCATATTTTCATCTCCCTATATTATTTTTTATATTTTAGCACAAAAAGATTTTTTAAACAACAAAAGAACAGATTTTTAATTTTCTGTTCTTTTATAATTATATTTTAATATAAGTTATTTGCTTCTTCTTGTGTAATAATATTTTGGCTTAATGAATAGTCAATCTCTTTTTTTCTTTCTTCACTATCTTCAATATTTTTTAGATGATTTATTAAGTCTTTATGCCCATCTACAACTGTTCCATCTGTACTGAATAAAAAATCTCCAACTTTTTTATTTGTTACATTAACGCCTATAATAATTGCTATAATAATTATTGCTAATATTGCTATGATTAAGAATTTTTTATTTTTCATATTTACCACCTACCTTTTTTATTTTTTGTAATTTTTCGTTTAGTATTTTTATTACAATTGTATTATAAATCAAATATGATACCAAAATTAAAAAATAGATAATCGTATAAATAACAAAATTATTTTTTAATAAATCAATATATGGATCTATTAAGTTTAATGTCAACCCTAATGCTTTATAAATTAATAATTGTGTTAAAAAGATAAATATATTAAAAATTAAATATCCTAATAAATAATATATAAGAAATGTCATTATATTCTTTAAATATTTCATATTTCTAAATCCCCCTTTCATCAAGAAAATTTATTACTTCTTTTATCTTTCGTCTTGAAACTATTTCTTTTGTATTATCATCTAGTTTTACAGCAATTCTTCCTTTTTCTCCCATATCAAAGCTAGTAACGTGCTTTATATTTATAATACAACTTTTTGAAATTCTAATCAGATCCTCACTACAATTTTCAATTTCATATAATCTATTTTTTATTTTATATTCTCCATTTTTAGTTCTACAATAATTGTATTTTTTAACACTATAAAATACAATTATATCTTCAAAATCAATCTGTAATTTTTGATTATCTTGACTGACTATAATTTTTCTCTCATTGTATTTTTGAATATATGTTATAAAATCTTCTATATTTATTTCTTCTGATTCTTCTATCAATATATTGATTTCATTCTTATTTGCATTTATCTTCATTTATTCCTCCATTACCTATATTATAGACTATTTTTAAATCATTTTCCAGTTTTTGAATATAAGTGGTTTTATTTAAAGATAAACGGAAATTTTTATTACATTGTTTTTAATAAATAAAAATAAAAGCCAAAAGAAATAAATCTCTTGGCTTCTTTGTCTTTTGTATTTTTATATATTTTATCTTTAGTTAGCGTCATTTATAGATAAATAGCCTATATTAATATAGTCTTTATCTAGCATATTATAAGATTTTTCTACATATACTACTAGTTTCAAATCTAAATCTTTCAAATCTTCAATTTCTTCTGATTCTAGTTTATCATTAAGCTTAATATTCAATTCTTTGCCTTCTTCAAGCTTATATAAACTAATATGAATATTATCTTTTAATTCTTCTTTAATTTTGAATTTAATTTTATATCCACTATCATTATTTACTTTAGGTTTAAATGTATATTCTGCAAGTCTTCCCTCAAAATTTAATGAATTAAGATAAATTTTGTCATAATCAGTTTTGTCTTTATTAATCCAAATAAAAAAGCTTATTGCAATGCAAATTATTGCTAGTAGTATACCACATACTATGATAATTTTTTTCTTCATTGTTCCCCTCCTTATATTTGTATACTCCTTAGATAAGTATGTAGATCAAGAATATAAAAGGGGATTACCAAATATTATTGAAAGGAGCAAGAATAATATTTCTATTTCAAAAATATTGCTCAACTCTACATACTTATCTAAAAAGTATATCTGTTTCTTAACTTGTACCTATATTTTAGCACCCTTATTCTTGAATGTATACTGCAGAATTTTGCAACTTTTTTGCAAAAAATTATGTCAAGAAATTAAAAGATTGTAATATTTTCAATAGTTCATCTCTCAATTCTGGATTAATTATAACTGTTGCACCTATTGTCAGCAAAACTAAAATTAGCAAAATAAAAGCAAATTTAATCATTCTTATTATTAAATCTGTTATAAAATTCAATATTTTAATTCCTGTATTTTTTTCTTTATCAAACACAATAGTATTTTTTTCTTTGTCTAAATTCAATTCATTATATAATCGTTCTTTTTCAATTTTTTCTTTTTTCTTTTCAATTGCTCTATCATACAATGATTTAGTTTTATTTTTTCTTAACATTTCTTTTTTCTCTTTTCTTTTTTAATATATCTAATAATCCTTTTTTCTCTTTTATCTCTTCAATTGTTGTGTTTAGTAAATAATCTTTTAAGATTTTTTCATAAAAGCCTTTATTTCCTACAATAAATGGTTCTGGAACAGCTTCACTAAATGAAGCTCGTTCCTTCCAAAACTTGCCTAAGCTTTCCTTAAATTTTTCTCTGCTTTCATTTTTAACAAAATTAAACATCAAATATGAATTACTGTCTTCTCCAATAATCATAAATGTTTCAATTAGTTTGTTGATTTCCCACGCTTTATTACCTGATACAATTATTTTTAAATCTCTTGTTAAAAATGATGATATTTCTTCTTTGTTCATTTCTTCAAAATTGCCAAAATCGAATACATAAAATTCATATTCAAACTTCAATATATCTGCAAAATTTTCTGGTCTTTGATACAAGTCTATTCCTTGATATGTGATTTTTCTTAATACATCATTATAAATTGTTGGTATTGATTCATCTTCTACCAAACTATATATTGAATTGTGCTTATTGTTTTCTATATAGCAAGCTGTAACATTTGTTAATTCTGACAAATACTTAACAATATTTATTGCGACTGTAGTAGCACCAATATGTTTTTCTGTACCTGCTATTCCAACAGTAATTGTTTGTTTTGCTCTTTTTATATTTTCTTTTACTACTTTTGTTGTTTTATTTACTACAAGCATACTATCATTTATTTTATATTTCATTGCATTGCCAAAAGTCATTCCTTCAACTGAAAAAGTTTTTTCTATTTGTTCTGCAAACATTATATCATTTTTCGCTGTTACTATATTATAAATTCCTAAATTAAATAGTCTACCTAATAGCACATTGCCTTCTTTGTAGCCCTCTGCTAAAATAATAATTCTAACATTATACATTCTTCTTATAAGTTCTATTGAATTTGTTATTTCTTCCTCTGATGTTGTATTAGTTATTGCTTGCAGGTCCAAAACCAAGTAATCTATTCCATTTAGATTTCTTAATTCTGTTTCTAAAAATTTTTTTAGATTATATTCATTTATAAATCTCATAACAAGATTAATTCTATGTTCTTTACAGTATTCTTCAATAATAGCTCTTGGTTCTTTTGAAATATAAATATATTTTTTATATAATCTATCTTCTTCCATTGTTACAACTTCCTTTCTTATTCTTCTTGACTTGGTATATTGTCTTGTTCGTTTTCACTATATAAAACAATCTCTCCCGTATCTAATTGAATTACATCTGTATTTTCATAATGAATTGCATTGTTATCACTAGTTTTATTTTCTTCTACTAATCCTTTTAATCTATTCATAAAGTCATCTACACTTGTATTTTGTGTATCTCCTTGTTGTGATGTTGAGTCTTTTATTTTTGTATAGCTTTCCGTATTCCTATCTTTCATATTTAAAACTATTGCAATTGTAATTACTACTATCAAAACTATACTTAATATAATTAATTGTTTTTTCAATTCTTGCTTTTCTTTCATTTTCTACTCCTTATCCTTTACTCTGTGAGCCTCCAAATAAATATGGGAACGGATTCACAGCATTAGCACTTGAATTTTTTTCTAATCTAACTTCAAAATGAAGGTGTGGTCCTGTACTGTTTCCTGTACTTCCCATTATTCCTAAAACTCTTCCCTGTTCTACTGTTTCGCCTACTGTAACTTGGATTGAACCATTGGTTAAATGTCCGTACAAAGTATAAAAAGTAGAGCCATCATCTCCTATATGTTCTAAAACTACATAATTTCCATATCCAGTTAATCCTGACTTTGCAACTACAACTAAACCACCAACTGAAGCACATACTTTTGGATTTGCTTTTGATACACATACTATATCCATTCCGTGTATGTGCTTTTGTTTGTGTTACTCCATTTACCGTTACAGTTCTGCTAGGAGAAAACTTTGATGTGATGACATCTCTTGTACTATCCCACGTTTCAAATGGTATGTTGAATTTTGCTCCTACATATTTATATGTACCTTCTATCACTTCTGTACTTCCATTTGTTCCTTCTGAACTAGTAGAACTTTTTTCATCATCATTTGTTTTTGCTGTTTCAAATACTCCTATTATTCCAAATATGCCTATCACAATTATTAAAAATCCTAAACATATTCCAATAATAATTGCTTTTACTTTTAATGATAGAAAACTAAATGCTATTTCTGTAAAATCCTTTACTTTGTTATCTGACATTTATCTTCCTCCACCAATTAAATATTCTTTCTCCCAATCTAGTGCTTTTACATTTATCAATGTATGACCAGAACCAATAAAGAATAAACCACGACCGCTTATCTTTTTGGCTTAATATTGCTTTTTCTTCTTGATTCAAATTATATAAATTTACAACTTCCTCTAAATCTTTTCCGTCTACGCCAAAGAAAAATTTATATGTTGAATTATCTAAAAAAGCTTGACCATACATACGAATTTCAGGAGCTAAAAAATCTACTAAGCTCTGTGTAATAACCATAAGTCCACATTCATATTTCCTTGCTCTTTTGCAAAAGTTTCTTAAAAACTCTATTGTTTGAGGTACTTTTCTATCTACTAGCAAATATGCTTCATCACATACAACATAACATCTTTCTTCACGGTTTCTAAATGCTTGATCTTGGCAATACCTTAATATATTAAAATATTGACATCTTTTTACCTTTTCTGAAGCTCCTTGAAGACTATACACGTCTAAGCATATAAAACTACTGTCTAAATCTAATGAAGTATATCCATTGAAAATTTCTCCGTGATGACCAATAGATAGTTCTCTTACAACTGCTCTAATTTCTTCTAGTTCTTTCTTATGTTCCTTACTTATATTAACCTTTTCAATTAATAAATTATATAAATCTTCCATAATCGGAAAATCTTTTGAAGTTTTATTTGTTATATCTGTTTCATAAGTAATTCCATAAGCTCTATATAATTCTTCTAATATCTCCATTAATAAACTCATTTGCAAAGAAGTGATTTCTGGATAATATAATTTAAAAAATGTACTTAAAAAATCTAAATGTAATCCTAAAGCTGATTTGCTAGATGTATATTCTCCATCTTCATCATCTTCAAAAGCTCTTGTTTCTGGAAGTGGATTTACTTGTAATGGATTAATTCTACCTACATTTTTTCCAGTTCCACCTGAACAGTCAATCCATTTTCCACCTAATAATTTACACATTGGTCGCATTTCAGATTCAGGATCAATCGCAAAAATTTTAGTTCCATTAAGCCATTCATTCAACATTATTTTTTTTGCTAAAAATGATTTACCAGAACCACTAGAACCTTCAATTACAATATTAGAATTGGTTCTATCATTTCCTTTATAAAATGGAGAAAAAGCAATCATTCTTCCATCTTCATCAGTTCCTAGATAATATCCCTCCACATCTACAAGTCCACTTCCAGAGAATGGCAATCCTAAAAATAATGCTTCTAAGCTCATTGTTTTATTTGATATTTTAGTTATATCATCATAATATGTATCATAAGGAGAACTTTGACGTAATGCTTTATCTTGTATAAATGCAGGTACTCTTGCTTTTAACCCCATTCCTGCGACTTTATTTCTTACTGTTCTACAATTTTCGTTAAAATTATTATCTGTTTCTCCAATTGTATTAGACACAAAAGAAACATTAACGTATGGAATGTTATCTACTGTAATATCTTTTATGATTTTTTCTGCAGATTTTATTTTAAATTCAGCTTGTGTTTTTAAAGCTTCATTATTTGTTGTATTAAATATATTTTTGTCTGTTGTTAAACCTTTTGATACGCCATCAACATATTCTTGTACGTTGTCTATTGGTGTTACAACAAGACTTACAGTTGTATTTGGTATATCCTTTAAATTTAATAGCCACCCTACGTTTACAGCAGATGGATAAGCACTGACATATTGAAGCTTATGTTGATATTCTCCAAGTTGAACTTTATTGTGTTTTAGTTCTATTCCCTGTGGAGTTATAAGTGCCAATAACTCCTGATTAATAGGCATTGTTTCTATTTCTTTTGTTTTCATTTGTAACTCTCTTTCCATTAGCTTAAAGCTAATAATTTTTTTATCATTCGTAAATTATTTTTAAATTTTAACTTGTAGTGGACTTTCCAAATAATTTTGATCTTCAATATATGCTATATCTGGATTGTTATAACTATTTATTAGTTGAATAATTAATCTTTCATCTAATACTTCTGTTTTGTAACCACTATTAGTTAATTTCATTCGTATTTCACTTAATCTTTTAATAAGTTCTTGCTCCACATATTCATCATTTTCAGCCCAAATCATTAAATATATTTCACTTTCTAGTGCTTTTCCTGTTGTAGATAATACACCGAAACTTCTACTTCTTTTATCTAATAATGAAAATTTAAGTGCTTCTTTTTCTTTTTCCATTAAACTTGCTTGAAAATCCTGATTTTTTCTTAAATCTATTGGTCTATTTGTAAAGTAAAGCTTTAATGGTTTTAATTCACTTGCAAAATTTCTTGTTATACTTCGTCCGTGTGCAACTTGTTCATCTTTTGACATAAGTTTGCAATTTTTTGGATATATTCTTAGATAACATAAAACTTTATTGTCAATTGTATATAAAAAGTTACCTTGCACATCTTTTATATTTAAAAATAAATTAGCCGAAGTTTTTACATTATTATTTTTCTTCTTCCTTTTAAAAATATCTAATATCATTGTTGTTCCTCCTTGACTACATAATTAAATATCCTTTGTCTTTGATAAAACTTAATCATATTACTTACTAATTCTGCTATACAAGTGTTATATTTGTCCTTCATAACAGATATAAATGTAGCTCCTGTTATTAATATCCAAATTCCTAGTGCAACTAAATAATTGTTAAATATAACATTATATATTAAAGCTATACAAATTGCCATAATTCCTACTATCGCTGTTATAATCATTTCTTTTATTCCTATACCACTTATTATTTCAACTCTTACTTTCACATTAGCAGGAATATTTATTTGAAATTTACTTTCGTTTTCCATATATTTTTATATTCCTTTCTCCTTCTAAAATCAGAAGGTTTCATATAGATTCTTCATCTTGTTCTTCTTGTATTTCTTCTATATCTGTCATTCCTAAATAATACATATCTCTATGAACATCTAAAAAATGTTCACTTAAATCATTTAAACTAATTGAACCATCTTCTAATTGTTTAAATACCTTTTCAACTTGTTCATTACTTTCAAAACGAGTTAATTCTAATCTAAAATTTTTATTATTTTCTATAAAACCATATTTGCTTGAATTTTTTGCTTTTGGATACGTTGCAATAGAATATATATTCATAAGTTCATAAGTATCTTTCCAATCTTCTATTTGAATATTTGTACCATCTGCCATTGTAGATTTTTTTATAATTTTCATTTAATAATCCTCCTAATTTGCAATATGTTTATATTGTGGCTCACAACCACCATCTTTCCAAGGATTAAATATTAAATCCTTATATTCATCATCATTATGTATATTTCCTTTCATTGCAGATGGAATAAGAAGTCCTACACTTTTTCCGATTATAATTATCCCAATACATATAATATTTTTCTTCTGCCAATGCTCCATTTGTTACTCCTTGACATTCATCATAAGCTTTAAATACATCTACGTCCTTTTTCCACGAGTTCATAAAAGTCCCAAAATTTATTTTCTTAACATCTGTTTTTACATAATACTCGCCATCTATCGCAATCGTCCATCTCCCTTTTTTATCATTTGCTTCTTTTTCAAGCATACCATCTGTTACAGTTACTTTTATAGATGAAAAATCGCCTATTGCGTCTTCAGACGTGTATGGAAAATATGTTAATACTAAATTTTTTGTTGTACTTATAGTTAATATTAGAATAAGAGCTACAATTCCATTTCTTATTCTTGTCAAATATCTTCTATATTCCATTTCGTTTCCTGTTAAAATCTTATAAACTGCGACTGTAATCATTAATACACAAGCAAACCCTGCTAAATATCCTAAATAATTTACTATATGATATATTCTACTCATTTTTCCTCCGTATTTTTATAATTTATCTTTCGATTGTTGCTTCTTCATATTCTTGTAGTTTTCTTTTATATCTTGATATTTCTTGATTTCTAAAATCCTTTTCCGATTGAATATGAATTACCTTTTTTACTAAACCTTTTCTATAATTTCTTTCGTCTTCTTGATATTCTTTAATTAATTCGTTTCTGACTTTTATTTGTTCTTTTGCATTTTTTAGTAGATTTTGTACTGAATAGATTTGTTCTTTATCAAGTGTAATTTGAATAATTGTAACATTTAATTCTTGTATATGTTTTTGTATCAATTCAATTGCTTTTCTAGTATTGAAACCATACACATAACTGCAACACTCATCATAATCATATTTGGTTGAAGCAATAATTCCTTTATCAATCAAATCCTTTGTTTCATATAATTGATTACAAATTTTATATAAATCAATTTCTTTTGTTGTTTTTACTAATCTTCCCTTGTTATCCAAGTATATCAATGTATATGCTTCATTAGGGTGTAGTATATTATCTAAATTTTTTCGTATATAAATCATTTTTATCTACCTTTACTTACAATGTTTTTAAAGCTACTAACTGTTCTCGTAGCTGTTGATACTTTTGATCCAAGACTTGAATTTCCGCCTGCTGTTTCCATAAATTCTCGTAGTAAATGTGGTGTTCTATTTGCTATCATTACAGTTGATAATGATAAAACTATATGTGCATTATTCATTAACAATATTGCAAATTGTAATAATGCAAGTTGTATTATTACTGTAAAAGCATTTGATATAAATTTTTTTATATATCCATTAAAAGCTCCTCCATCAGAATTTAATAAGCCAATGCAGGCTATTGGAATTGCTAAACGTAATATAAACATCTCTATTCCTCTTGTTAAGGTTTGGAAATATATTAAGACCATATAAATTGCTATTATTAGATAGAAAAACGCTCCTAATATATTCCACGCCATATTTCCAATTGTTACTCCCATTGTTTGAAAATTACCTAACATTCCAATAAAAATTGATTGATAAAAGTCATAACAAATCCAAGCAAATTGTGTATAAATAAAGCCGAAAACAAATCATTATAATTAAAGCTTTAACAAATCCTACTACAACTGTCAATGGACTTACTTCTGGATCTCCGTTTGACCAAGCCATATAAACTTCTATCATTTTCTTAACAAAAAACATTATTAATATTGCAATTGCAAAAGTATAAACTGCGTTATAAAGTCCTGAAATACTGAAATTTGAAAGTCCTCTAAAATTTATTTCTATAGCAAAAGCGTTCCAAAACATAACATCATAAACGCCATTAAACCAGTTAAAAATTGCTTGTGCTATATATCCAAATAGAAACGAAATTGCTGTTGCTATCAATACACCTATAACCATATAATTTTCCTCCTATTTTATTTAGGTTCTATCACTATTTCTTCTTCCTCTTCGTTTGTTTCTTCGACTGATTCATTGTTCTCTTCTTGCTTTAAAAATTCATCTGATAGTTGTTTTAATTTTTCAAATTCTTTTTCAGTTTCTTTTTTATCTAATTCTTTATATTTATTTATTTCATCAACTAAACCTAATAAAGCTTCCTTACTTGTTTTTATTTGAGAAATATAACCTGATTTTCTAATATTTCTTTGAAGCTCATCAATATGGTGTACTTTACAAAACTGTTTTTCATATTTTTGATATTTTTCTGATAATTCTCTGTGTAATTCTGGTTCATTTTGACTCGCTATTACTTTTTGATTAAGTTCTTTAAGTTCCTTTGCCATTGCATTTTCTTTCCACTTATCATAAAGACAAGTTAATGCTATTCCTGGTACTCCTGTTACCATTCCAATTAATGCGTAACGCTTTAAATATCCCCATATTTTTTCTGTATCTTTTACGCTTTGTCCTATTTCTTGTGAGAAGTTTTCAATTAAATTTTTTTCTTCTTCTTCAGCTTGTTTTTTGCGTGCTTCTAATTCCTTAATTTTCTTTTGACTTTCTGTCTGATTTTTATTATCTATTTGTACTTTTTCAATAAGCTCTGGATTATCTTCTAATTCTATTTCATTTAATCTACTTAATACATCTTTTGTTTTCTCGTATTCTTCATCTGTCAATTTCAAGTTTTCTTTAACTTCTAAATTCATTTTTTCTATCTGTTCTTTTTTTTCCATTTTCAAATACCTCCAATATTATGAGAAATACCTTCCCATTAGATTTACAATTGTTACAACTATTAGACCAACTACTATGCAAACTAAGACTTTAATAATGCCTTTTTTATGAACTTCTTGATCTCTTTCATCTCCAGTCATAATCTTAAAAACGTGCCATAAAATAAAACCTACTCCAACAAATGGAATTATCCATTGTAAAGTTCCAGTTAAATCCTTTACCATTTTTAACATTCCTGTACCGATTTTACTATTTTGTATTTCTCCTCCACCTGATACTTCTGAAACAATATCTGCAAATACAGTATTGCTTAATGTCATTATGCCTAATCCAAGTGATGTTCCTAGCGTTAATAATTTTTCTTTAATTTTCATCTTATGTTTTCCTCCTATAAATTTCCCTTTGGATATTCGATTGCCCCCTGTCTTTTCATAAAATTCAATCGTCTTTCCTCAAGTTCTTGCTCCTTCTTTTTTTGCTTAAGTTCTAATGTTTGTTTGTCTATGTCCCATAATTCAAGTGCCGAAATTTCTTTTATTGCTCTGGCGTCTTCACGTTTTTGTCTTACTTTAATATTCCAATTTTTATCGCCTAATCCTAACAACTTATTAAAAATCCATTTGCTTAAATCTGGTGCATTAGTTATAGCAGGTTCACTACCAGAACACATAACTAATAAATAAGGTCTTTGTAATCTCAAAATCTCATCTGGAGTTAATAAAGCTCTTGAAATTAGATTCATTGAATTACTTCCACCATTATCCGATTTTTTATCGCTACTTTCTGACCAACTTGTTGTTGTATATGTACCAATTTTTTTAGAAATTTTTTCAGCTGTTGCTTCATTTGAAGTTTTTAAATAATTCCATACATAGCAATTGTCTAGTATATTTTGTGCTGTATTATCTCCATATTTTTCATTTAACTGGCTGAAACTTTGTACGAATAAATTGAATTTTATTCCGTCTTCCGTCCGTCCGAACTGTTAGAAATCCGCCAAAATTTGGTATTGCAGAAAAATTGCCGAAATTCATCAAGTATAAAATTAGTGCGAATTTTCAAACGTCCGCCCTTTTCATCTGCCATTTCTACTAGTTTGGTATATACTTGATTTACAAATAAACTACACAATCCATAGAATGTTGTTTTTTCATCAGGCAAAATCATAAATAATGCTGTTTTTTCTTCATTGAATTTGTTTATATCTATTTCATTTTCACTAATCATACTTGCTACATAACTATCCATAAAAATATTCAGTGTAGATAGTGCAGAAGTATAAAATGAAGCTCTTGTTTTGCTCGCCGCCATTTGTGCAGGTGCAAAGCTCGCTATTGCAGGGTGTGTTTTATCAACTTCTTTCAAAAAATCTAAATATGTATCAATTAAAGTCGTCTTATCTTCTAATTCTTTACACATTTCTGCTATGAAGTGATAAACATTAGGCAAATTTTGAAGTTTTGGATTATCTATATTTTCCATTACTACTGCCATAATAGTTGCTCTGATTACTGCTTTTTCTCCATTATTCCATATTGCTTCTCCATTTCCTTTTACATCTCCAACTAGACTTTGCACTATATCACTTGCATAGTTTTCTGCTTTTGGTGTATTTTTTTGTTTTATTGCTTCAATTACAGGTTGTAAAAAATTATATTTAGAACTCTTTAGTGGTGTTTTAAAATCTAAAGTTAATACGTTATATCCTAACCTCTTTAATTCCACGCAAGTATATTCAAAAAGTTCTCCGTTTAGGATCGCTTATTATCATATTTTCGCCTGCTAATGCTGTATTATTAATGCTTTGTAACACTAGACTTCTTGTTTTTCCTGATCTTGTTGCTCCTATTGTTAGTGAATGTAAATCATCATCTATGAAATAAACATCTTCAACGTTTCTTATCTTCATTGATGGAATTTTTAAGTATTTTGAAGTCCTAAAAAATCTTATCTTCTTTAAATATGGCTTTATAATTTTTCTGTCTTTCTTTCCTACAACTAACCCACCCTTTGCAAATATAGGTTTTCTTAATTCTTCTGGTAATGGTTCAACGTCCAAACTAACTTGAACATTTTCATCATTGTCTGATTTTTTTATTATTTCTTTATCTTCAATTGATTTTTTCAATAATGCTTGGATAGTTGGATTTTCAGGATCTATTGTATTGATTCCAAATACTTTATTAAATTCTTTTTTTCCTAACCACCAAACAGAACCGTGTTGTGTCTGTTTTTGACCTACTGGAATTGGAATCTCTATATTGTCTGTTACTCTATACGTCTTGCTATGATAATCTTTCGTTCTAAAAAATTTGAATATCGAAAACGTTGCAAATAACATAAAACTTATAATTGTTAATACAAAAATCTGAATACTTTCTTTAGAACCTCCAACTGTTTCCAAAATTCTAAAAACATCTATTTTTAAAATTTCTTCTGGTTGTTTTAAAAATATTTGCATTAAACAAAAGGTAATTAAACTTGATAAAAATACACTAATGAAAAATGCTAATACCATTCCTATTATTTTTAAACTTAATCTTTTGTTCATTATTTTCTCCTCTTTGGTGTGATTTATTTAACAATTTTAAATACTGCAACCTTTCTGTTTGAATATTTACAAACTCTTTTTCCAATTGTCTGAACTTTCCCTTTTTTTAGTAATTCCGTTAATCTAGGAGAAACAAAATTTCTTTCTGTGCTTGGAATCAATTTCAATTCATATAGCTTTACTGCAATTTCTTTTGCTGTTAGTCCTTCAGGATTGTTCCTTAATATATAAATTATTTGATCATAACGTACTGGTTGCTTTGGAATTATTTTATTGTAGCTTTCAAGTCTTGTTTCTTCAGTTATCATTTTATTCTCCCTTCAATTTGAAAAAATGGTAATTACAACTACCCCTGGCAAACCAAAAAAAGCTGTAATTATAACTGAAATCCAATTTATTTGAACTGGAATTTCAATAATTTTTAATATATACAATGCAACTAAACCTAAAATTGCATTAATCACTACTTGAATAAATGTTTTGTATGAATAACCAAATATTCTAAGTAAAATTTCATAAACAAATAATGCAATTATGAAAATTAAAATATTAATCATATTTATTCCTTCTTGTAAATTTATACTCAAATTGATATTTATGTTCTTTGTGAAACATTTTGTAATCATTGTCTGTACTTTATAGATAAAATAAGGGATTGCGAGTTTTTAAAAAAACTTTTTTGTATCAATTATCTGTACTCTCTTGTTAAAAAAAATTATCTTTCTAATCCCCAATCAATATTTCCTTTTAGTCTGTTTCTTAAATATATTTCCTTTTTTACTTGTCTTGATATATTAGTACCTCTTTTTATTCTATTGTAATAAGCATTATGAGATATATTCTCTTCTGATAGCATTTGAAATATATCTGTTATCATTTTTCTTGCATTTTGACTTTCTATTCTTTTTAAAAATAAATCATCATTAGCTTTTTTTATACCTTGATTTTCTGCAAATTGGATTCTTTTATTTTCCCACTCTTCTTTTTTTCTTATATATTCATCAAAATTTACTTCTTTTATAAATTGCAATATCTGATTTCCTATCTTAGTAAACATCTCATTTTCCGCAATTTTCCTTACTCTTTCATAGTCATTCTTATTGTTTATATCTGCAATAATTCTTGAAACATTTATTGACGTTTTTATATATTCATCAAATTCATTTCTACAGTCTTCTGATGTATTAAGAATAAGTTTTGATAGTTCATTAATATACATTTTTATTTCAGGTGTTTGATACTTATATTTATATCCGTTCTCAAAATTATTTGATTTACTTTTCATTTCTGTTATTTTAGTTAGAATAATGTCAAAATTTTGTTCTTTAAATTTATTTGATATTATTGGTATTCCAAATATATCTGGCATAATTTCTTTTAAGTTATTTTCAACATCAATATGTTCTCTATTCTTTAATTCTATATAATTCTCTAAATCTTTTTTGCTATTAAAAACTTTTAAATTTGAAAAGTTTGCTAAAAATTCAACTGTATCCAAAAAAGAATTTTTTCTATATAAAATTGACTGTTCCCCACAATTTTTAAATTCATATTTATCTATATCTATTTTCCTTATTTCTGTAAAATTGCTAGGATTTTCTATATCACAAATATAAATATATCCATCTAATTCTAATTTTTTTAGATTTTCCATTATAATTTTTTCTTGTTCATCTGTATCTATGATTCTAAGAGTAATATCTGGATTTTTATAAAATTCCTTTAAATCTTCTTTATATTTTAGTAACTCTTCATTTGTTAGGTTGGCAATTTCTTTTTTAGAAACATTTTTTATATCATATAAGCTTTTTAATTTTAATTTGAATATACTTTTAGATAAAGCTTTCCTTATTCGCTTATACCTAACAAATGGTTTTTTTTGAATTTCTAAATTCTGATTTTTATTCCATATTAATAAATGACAATGTGGATTATTCTTTTTAGAATGGTATGAAGCAGTCCATTCTAAATTTTCAGGTTTTATTCCAAATTCCTTTCCTATTTCTTGTACTCTTTCAAGAAGTAGATTTTTCCAAGCTTTTTTAGTTGTATATCCATATTGAATTGCGTCAGATTCACTTAATGAAATAACGGTTTTATATATATCAACTCCATCTAGTGTTTTATTTGCAACATACTTTTTAATATCTTCTAGTTCCATTTTCTCAACATTAGAATTTTCATTAATATATCCAAATAATCCGTGAAAATCATCTCCATAATCAGTTCCAGGTCTTGTAGCAATATAATTCTCGTGTAGTTCATCTAAATAAGCTTGTATTCTCCTGGATCGTCCTTTATTATCATATTTCTTGTATATTTCTTTTTGATTAAGCCATTTAAAGAAAACTCCATCACTAAATCTATCTTTATCCATATTTAATATTTCCTTTTTTATAAAGTTTCTTCTGTTTCTTCTGTTATATTCTGTCTTTCCTTTGCACAATTGCAAAGTTCATTTTCTATTTCTTCCCAATGAGCATTAAAAAAATCTTGATCTTCTTTTGCTACGCACTCGCTTATACTAATCAATGTCATATCATTACCATTTGCAGGATCGTGTATTCTAAATAATCCATCAAATACATATTCTTCTTTTTCTACTACAAAATATATATAATTGTCTGATGAAAATGATATTTCTTCAAACTTGACTTCATACCTATTATCTTTATAAGCGTCTTCTATGTTCGCTAATTCTTGCCAGTCTTCTGGATCTATTAGAGATTTTATAGTCATATATGATTTATTAAATTTACGAAGCATAGTATTTATGTCTGCAACAAATTCAATTATTCTATCTGGTGTCATATCTTTTCTAGTATCACAAAACCAAAAATTACAATTGTCAGTATTTCCTGATAGTGTTACATCTTTAGTTGCTAAATTCAATGTAATCCAATCTTTCCAATGTTGTTCTATATCCTTTGCACATAATGAAATTTTATTTTCAGAATATTCTCTATATTTAAAATTATATTTCTTACATATATTTTTTAGTTGTTCTTTATAATTATTTTCCATAAAATACCTCTTTAAATCAAATTTTTAAAATTCAAATCTTTAGGCAATATTCTAGTAATGTCATCTTCAAAATATGGAGATTTTATTGCCTGATAGCCTAATTTATTTGCTAAATTTATTTTATCTTTTATAAATTGCTGATCATCTTCACTATTAAAAATATATGCTAAAACATAAGCTTGTAAAAATATTGATGAAAAACTTGCTTTTGCACTTTTGCTTAATAAAGCAATATGTCTTTCAAATTTTCTACCTAACTTTTCATCTATAATTTTTTCCAACATTGTTTCTAATTTACTTACACTTTTCTCATTTGCTTTTATTTCAAGGTATTCTTCTAAAGCTCTATTTATAATTTCACTTTCAGTTGCTTTTCTATCTTCTTTTGCTATAGAAGCTACATATTTTCTTAATGCTTCCTTTAAAGTTTTAGGCACAACAGCGTATACTTTTTCTGTTCTACTGCCATCTTTTTTTTTAATAATTTGTTTATTCAATTTAATCTCTCCTTGCTTTTTCTTTCGTGTTCCCTTAATTTCCAAAAAGAAATTAAGGGCAGGATAAGGATAGAAGTGTCTTTCCTGTCAACAGTTAGAAGGACAAGCCTTCTACTCCTCTGTTATACTAACATTTATGCAGATATTATAAAGATTACATACACTTCGGTGTATTTTTTTATATCGTCTGTTCCTCCAAAAGTGCTATAATGTAGTCCTTGCAATCTTTTGCTGTAACATTACCATTGTTAATTTTTTTAAAATATTTTTGTATTTCGTCTTCAAAGAATATTACTCTAATTTCAAGCCTTTTATCCTTTTCTTTAATTAAGATTTGTTTCATCAATTCCTTAGTCAATTCTCCATTTTCAGAAGCTTTTTTTATTTTCTTCGACATTCCTTCAGATATTTTTACATTTTCTTTTTCAATAATATTTGAAATATCTCTTTGTTCTTTTTTACTTAGAAAACTCAAATTTTCTCCTGTTTTTAAATTGAGTTCTTTGTTGTCAACCATATCTCCAAGTTGTGGTATTAAATAATTAAGTCTTATATATCTTTGAATATTACCATTACTCATTTGATTTTCTTCAATCATTTTTTGTTGTATTGTATCTAATTTATCTACATTATCTTGCATTATTTCATTTTCAATTTTAGAAGCAATTTTTTCATTTCTTAAACATTCTTTTCTAATACTTAATGCTTTTCCTCTTTCGGTAGGCATTACATCACGAACCATCAAATTGCTATCTACCATATAAAGTCTTGCTTCGTCTTCTGTCATATTTTCTTTCACAATGCACCTAAATTCTTTTAATCCTGCTTCTCTTCCACAAATTCTTCTATTATGTCCTGATAATATTTGATATTTTCCAGTTTCTGTTTTTCTTACAACAATTGGTTCTATAATTCCATTTATTTTTATACTTTCAATCATTGTATTTTTTCTTGATTCTGAATACATCTTAAATGGTTGATTAGGAAAATCTTCTAAATCTTCGTCTTTTACAATTTCATATTTTTCATTTTCCATATTTTCAACTTTAATATCATCTATGGTATTTTCTTCTTCAATTTCAATCTTGTTTTCTTCTATCTCTTCAAGATCTTCTATCTCATCTTCGTCAACTTCTTCACTAACAAATTCGCTATTATTATATATAAATTCTGCTTCATTTTGTTCTTTTATGTTTTCTATGTTTCTTTCTGTTTGCTGTTCTGGTTTATTGCTATTTTCGTTAGTTTCTAATAAATCTAATTTTTCTTCATTTTGCGTTTTTTCTGAATTTTCATAAAATATTTGCTCAATTTCTTCATCTGTAATATTAGTTTTATCTACTAATTCTTTAATCTTTTCTAATCCATATCCTTCATTCCTCCAGTTCCTTATTTTTTTTATTTCTTCTAGCTTCAAGTGTTTTTCCAGTAAAGTAGCCATTGCTTTTCCTCCTTTGTAAAAAAAGAAAGCGAAGATTTATTTTTCTCGCTTTCTTTAAATATAATTTTTCATATTAATATTTTAACACTTGAATTTTTGAAAGTATACTGCAGAATTTTGCAACTTTTTTGCAAAAAATTATGTTTACTTTTTTTCTCTTAATTCAATTAATCCTTTTACTATATTTTTAATAAATATATTAGCCATCTGTTTTTCATCTTTATTTAATGTATCTATTATTTCAGTAATTTCTTTATTGGTAGCTTTACTTGTGTCAATCTTTGGAAGTTCTTCACTAAATAAATAGTCCAAACTCAAATTTAGTTCATTTGCGACTTTAATATAAAAAATCAAACTACCACTTTTTATACCTGTTTCAATATTAGATATATAATTTGCTGACGAATCAACTTTTTCTGCTAGTTCTTCCTGTGTAATCCCTAATAATATTCTTTTATCAGCTATCTTTTTACCAATTTTTTTGTAATTCATATTCAAACCCTCTCTCATAATATTTATTATTATATTATGAGTCAGAAATATTTTGAATATTCTATTGCTATTACTACAACTACAAATAGGAGTAGTAATAATTCTAAAAATAAGCAACATTATACTAGTTACTTTCAGCAATTATATCTTCTAAAACATTTTCTTTTAATTTATTAAAAAATTTTTCTTGAATGTCATCTTTATTATTGTCATATTGTTCCTTTTTAGTTAATTCATTTCCAATATAGTTTTCTTCAATAATATCTTCAATTACCATTCTTATTTCGTTAATAATACGCTCATCTAAGCAATATCTTTTTTTTAGATATTCATATATTTCTTTTTTGCTTTCCTTTGAATACTCCAAATCATTTTCTATTAAATATTTAAGCATAAATCCAACAAGACTTACTTGATAAGGTGTTCTACCATTTTTTAAATTTTTCAAAATAGGTTCTGTCTGTTTACAAATCAAGTTTAACAGTTCTTCTTGTTTTATTTTTGTTGACATTTTATAACTTGTTGCAATATAGTATAAAACAAACCTCTTTTGAATATCATTTAAAGGTCTTTTACATATATATTTTACCCCTAATTCATAAAATCTATCTTCAACTTCTCTTGATATATTTTCATCAACAATTACCACAACTTGAGGAAGTTTAATTTTTAAATCATTACATTTTTCAAGCATTTCCAATCCTGTCATTCCAGATAATTTTTGATTTAAAAGTATAAAATCTGGTAATTTTTTTTGTATTTCTTCGATTGCTTCTTCTCCACTTTTTATAATCTTACTTTTGGTTACAAATTCGTGTTTTTCCATTATCATTTTTTCTATTTGTATTGCTAATTCTTCATTTTCTTCTATTTGAAGAATATAAAAATTTTTTTCCATAAAACTTCGCCTCCTAGCCATATATTATAACATATAATCGTTAAAAAATAAAGCTTTTCACTTTATTTTGTTTGACCGCTCAAACAGATTGTTGGAATTTTTTTGATATAATTTATTTTAATTATATCTATGAGAGGAGATATTTTGATGGAATTATCAGAAGCAATTGTATTAAGAATTAAACAACTTTTAAAAGAAAAAAATATGAAAACTTATGATCTTAGCATTAAGTCTGGCGTTCCCCGTTCTACCATCTCCCTTTTTTTAAGTAGAGAAACAAAAACTATTAGATTAGAAAACTTGCTTTATCTTTGTGAAGGATTTGGAATAGAATTAAAAGATTTTTTTAATGATGAGGTTTTTAAAAATGTTGAAGCAAAAAATTGGCTAAAAAATCCAGAAGACTAATTTATATATTCTCCTGGATTTTTTTATTAAAATATAAATTCTATTTTTCCATTAATTATTTGTAATTTTGCATTAAATTTTTTTCCTGATTTAGATTTAAAACCTTTTATCTCTGTTGTTATTCCATTTTTTAATAGCTGTTCGATATTGGTTTTTGAAATTTTTTTTCCTGCTATTATTTTCCAGATAACAAATTTACAACCATCTTTAAATCCAGAACAATAAAATGATTTTGCCGATTCTATAATGTTTTTACCACAATTAGGACATTGTCCTACTACTGTTTTATCATTCTTGTAATTTTTTTTAAGTTTAAATTTAGAAACATCACTTGTTGATAATACGTTTTTTATATCAATAAGAATAGAATCTAATAGCTTATTTTCTTTTGCTTTTCCATCTCTTATTTCTTCTTGTATTATCCACCATTTAGCTGTTAAATCTGCTTTCTTCCATTCATCTGGTAAAATTTTATAGTATTCTCTTCCTAATTCTGTTGAAATAACTTTATTATTTTCTTCTTTGATATATCCTCTTTTTATTAGGTTTTGAATTATACTAGCTCTTGTTGCACTTGTACCAATGCTCCCATTTTCTCCTTCTTTGTCTTTATCTTTACGTTTTAAAATTTCTTTTATTTCAGGATCATCAACATATTTTGATATTCTGGTCATATCTTCTATCAAGCTTGCTTGTGTATATCGTGCAAGGGGCTTGGTTTCTACTTCTTTAATATCATTCTTTGTAACAACACCAAAATAATCGCCCTCCTTCATTTTAGATAAAATAGATTCTTCATCTTCATTGTTACTTTTATCTAAATATTTTCTAAATCCTTCATCTAAAATTTTAGTAGAGCTTGCTTTAAATTTATAACCTCGTTGTTCTTCTGTTTCCAAATATGTAATTTCTTTTTTTATTGGCTCAACAAATTGTATTAAATATAATAAACTTATTTCTTTATATACATTCTTTTCTTTTTCGCTCATTTTTGTTAAATCCAAATTTACATCTGTTGGTATTATTCCGTGATGTGCTGTTACTTTACTGTCATCAAAACACTTTGAATGTGGTAAATCATTATAATCTAAATCAAGCTTTAAATTAATGTTGCTTAAAACTCTTCTTAAAACTCTTGGTGCTTCTTTATAATGTTCTTCATTTAAGTATTGACTATCACTTCTATTATAAGTTATAGCGTGATATTTTTCTCTTAAATCCTGTGTGATTTTTAGCGTTTCATCTGGTTTTATTTTATATTTTTTGCTAATATGAGATTGTAATTTCGTTAAATTAAATGGTAATGGTGCATTTTCGTTTTTTATTTGTTTTTTTATACTTACTTGCAACTTTTGGTTTAAAAAGCTATCTAATACCTGCTTTAATTTTTCTTGATTTTCAAATGAATTTTTATCTTTATGTTCTAATTTTGTTCTTACTATATTTACATTAATATTTATATATGAGTACCCCTCATAATATATTTCTTTAATATGATTTTCAATTGCTAAATCTCTATTTACAACTAATCCTAAAGTCGGAGTTTGCACTCTTCCTACCGATAATGTTGTTCCATTTAATATAGAAAAATATTGGCTTAAATTAATTCCTACCATATAATCAGCAATTGCTCTTGCATTTGCACTTTTCCCCCACGTTTCATATTTAGAATTAGGTTCTAAACATTTCAAAGCCTTTTTTAAGTAATCTTCATTAAATGCAGATGTTTTAATTCTTTTTACCATTCCTTTGAATTTACAATACTCTATTATTTCATCAATTAGCAATTGCCCTTCTTCGTCAATATCTCCTGCATTTATAATCTCATCACATTCATTAATTAGTCTTTTTATAACACCAAATTGTTTCTTGGTTTTATCTATAGGAACTTTGCTCCAATTTTCAAAATAAATTGGTAAATTCTTCATATCCCAATTTTTATTTTTTTCATTATATTCTTCTGGTGTTTTTAATCTTAAAATATGACCATAAGCCCACGTTACTCTATAATTTCCTTTTTCAAGGTATCCATCTTTTTTTTCAAGCTTCCCATCTATTGCATTTACTATTGATCTTGCAAGTTCTGGTTTTTCTGCAATTATTAAACTTTTCATTTGTACCTACTTTCTTAAAGATAAATAATTTTATCTTTTTTATCTCTAAATTTGTTTTTTTTATTTTGTTTTTTTACTTCTTCGCATTTTTTTATATATTCTATTTCTTCTTGTTCTTCGTATTCTCGCTCTTTTGGTGTCATACTTCTTTTTCCTACAACTATACAAGCATATAAAACAAATGTTATTCCCAAAAGTAATAAAAAAATTAATATTTTTATAAAAATAGCCATTTTTCAATATTTCCCCCTGATTCTTTGATAAAAAATACACCGAAGTGTATGTCCTCTTTAAATCCTCTTAATATTATGCTTATAAACAGAGAACTAGAAAGCTTGTCTTTCTAAGTGTTGCTAGAAAAACCTCCGTTTTTCTTATCCTGCCACTAAATTTCTGATGAAATTTTAGTGGAACACGCAAGTTGTTTTTGCTTTAAACTATTTTCACACATTTTACAAATATCTTTCTTGTCAGATCTTGTGCCAAACTCCTTATTACACAACTTGCATTTTTTGGTTTTCCAACTTCTTAAAACTAACATTTTTCTATTCCAATATGAATATTTGCTTTTCAAATAATTTTCATATTTTTGTTCTAATTCCACTTTCTTCTTACCTGTAGCATTATCAAACTCCTTATGACAAACATCACACAATTCTAAAATGTTTTCTTCAATTCCAAGCCCTCCAAATTGTCTAGCTATAAAATGAGCATTAGGTTGTCCGATTCCTCTTTTGTTTTTACAATTAACACATAATCCATTATCTCTAATTGCAACCGATACTTTTACATCATAAGTAATATCAGTTGCTTTCTTTTTTACTCTTTGACGTAATTTTCTAATTGATTTCAAATATTATCACTTCTTTCTCTTTTGTGTTTCTATTAACTTATAGTTTTAGTGCATAAATTCCAAATACTCTTACTGCTAATTCCTCGTAAAGTTCATTCCTTGCGTAATAAAATGTCCTTCCATATCCCAAGTTGTGTTCATACAAAAACTGTTTAATTTCCTTGCCTTCCATATACACTTCTGATAATATTGCAATTTTTAATTCACTTTTAGGTTTCATAGAAATCTCTGTTTCTTTTATGTATTCTTTAAATGTACTTTCTAAAAAGTTCAAAAAAAGTTTAGTTTGTAAATGTTTTTTATATACGGATTCTAAATAAATCTCTTTACTCGAAAAAACTTCTTCCATCATTTTTTCAAGTTCTTTTTGTTTTGCCTGGTCAATTTCCTCTTTACTAAATTTCACATTTTCAACTTGTATTGTAAATTGTTTTAAAGTTTTGTAATTTTCCAGAATAACAATTATATTGTTTATACATCTATCAAAACTCATCTTTCTAACATCTATTTTTGATAGTTCTTCTTTAATAATTTCTCTCATCTTTTCCCAAAATTCATTATTAGTCTGATTCATTTTAAATCCTCCCTAATTTCTATCTTCCAAATATATGCTAAATATGCCCCTAGCTTCATCATAAAAATAATTAGATATGTTTTGTTTTAATACTTTATCATTTAAAACCATTCTTAATCTTTTACGAATTTTTTCTTCTGAATCAAAGTAGTATAATCCGAAATATATCCAGTCATTTTCTCCAACCGTGTCTAAACATATTCTCACAATTCTCGTTAATTGAATATCTCTATCATTAGTGATTCTAAAATTATATTTTAATAAAAAATCTTCTAAACTAACTTTGTCCATTTTGACCTCCTATTTTAAATGAAATGTTTAGCTTTATACATATCAATATCTTTTTCAACTTGTATTATTTTCTTTTGATAGTTTTCTTCTGTATTTGAAATTTTAAATTTGCATTTATTACAGTCTTTTATTTTTAATATGCCACAAACATAAGCACTTTTTTCATATAAGCAACCTTTTCCATCAAGCTCCTTCATTTTTTCCCCTTTCTACCTTTTATTAAATTTTTTGAAAATATTAGGTTTTTCATTGGAAGATAATGATGAATTTTTTTGTCTTTCTATTAGTAAATTTTCTTTTTTTAAAGCTATTTCTCTCCAAACTTCTTTATCCTTTTGCTCCTTATTTTTTTCATCTTTCCAAATTTCTGCTTGTTTTTTCCAATCTTCTGCTTGATTTTTATATTCTTCTAATTTATCTTTATACCATTCTTTTTCTTTCTGCAAAGCTTTAACTTCTTGTTCTAATATAATTTTATCTTTTTTCACATTCTTTCTTTTAGATTGGTCTATTTCAGCAAATCTTCGCCTTAAATATTCTGCTCCTTCCGCATTTATTATATTTTTCCCTTTTTCATTTTTATACATATATCCTTTTTCTATTAGTTCTTTTTTGTAATGAGCTAATAGAGATAAAGATTTATTAAACATTATACTTATCTCCTTTTGAGTATAAGTTTGTTGCTTCATTACAATTCCTCCAATTTCTTTTGTATTAAAATTTAATCTTGTATATTTTTTATATAATGTTTATAATCTTCTTTACATTTATATAAAAATCTTCTGGTAAAGTCTATTTTTAGGAGTAATATAATTCGTTCTTTTTTAAAAAATCTGTCTGACTTCTTGCAACCCCAATTTATTATTAAATATATTTTTCTTATAATGATATAAGGTAAATTTAATATAAATTCTAATATTACAAGTAGATAAAATAAAACAAATCTTATCACTCCTAATGCTTTTAATTGAATAATAATCTGTTTCATCTTCAACTCCTAAAAATATAAAAAAACATAAAATCATATTATTAGCTTTGTAATTCTTCTTGCAAACAAGTAATAAAATATCCTATAAATTCTTCAAGATTATTTTTACTCATATATTTCTCTGCTTTCTTATACTTCAAATAAAAATTTTCTCTATTTAATTTATAAAGTAAAAAATTATATGGACTTTTAGAAAATTCATCTATAACATAATATTGAATAAGTAAATCTAGTTGTTTTTCTGGTGTCATAATTTCAAATATATTTTCCTTTGTAATAAATAATTCTAATCTTTTTAATGTATTAATTACTAAAAACATTCTAGCTTGTTCTTTTTGGTCTTCTTGATTATGAGAAAGATCTAATGTTTTTTTTAGTTCATATTTATTTATATAATTAAAAATAAACTTTAGTTTAGTTTGGTTTAGTTTAGTAGCATTTTGCTCTAATTCTAACTCTTTCTCTAGTTCTTTCTCTTTCTCTCCGTTACCATTATGTTTCATTGGTGTTACATTATAACACTGCTCCTTCAAATCCAGATCTTGCAATGATTTCAAATTTTGACTGTTTTCGTCTTGTGTTACATTATCGTTACATTGTAACGCTTTTGAATTTTCCACATATAATTCAGAATTTTCCAATATTTTGCCTTCAATTTGTAATTGATTATTGTTACATTGTAACGCCTTTTGCCTTTCTCTAAATCTTCTTACTCTATCTGTACTACTTCCTTCTGATCCAATTAAATTTTGTAATGATAATAAATATAAAGAATTATCATCTAGTCTTTCAATAGCTCCTGTTTTCAATAATACATTTATCAATAATCTTACATTATTAACTGGTTCATCAATTAACATTGCAATTTCTTCTTCTGCAGATGGTAACAATCTTTCGTATTTCAAAAAGCCTTCTGTCTTTAAACTTATTAATTGTATTTTTAAATAAGTTATTAATAAACTATCTCCTGCTGGTAATGATTTTAGATATTTTTCTGTTGTCCCACTAAACCAATCCTCTTTTAGTTTTAACCAAAAATACCTTTTTTGTTTTCCACTTTTTTTTGCCATAATAATTTCTCCTTTTCTCTTGTATATTCTAAATTCTTTTGCTTATCTTAAATAGTCCCTGATTCTTTGACAAATTATTAATGGTCTTCCATATAATAATTCTTTAAATTCTAAATACCAATTAACCAAATTTATATCTTTTTCATTACTGATTAAGAAATCTATTAACTTTTCTGCTGTAGAGTATTTCTTATCTAAAATGAATTGATATATAAATCTTAAAAACTCATTTCTAACAAATTCGCTCATAGTTTTCTCCTATTTCGCTATAATAAAAATTATTACTTTTTTAAATTTCACATATTTTTGTATCAATTGTCTGTACTTTACTTTTAAAAATAAAATTCTATTTTTATAGAATTGTCTTGCTTATGTATCAATTTGCTGTACCATATTTTTAAAAATAAATTGATACTTAATTTTGCATATTATAGAAATTAGTATCAATTATCTGTACTACTTTCCCAAAAAAAATATGCTTTTGCTTTTGTTTTAGCCATTTTTCATACTTTTTTCTCCCCTCCATTTATAATTTAAACTTAAGTTCAATAAAATATATATCACTCTTATTAAAAAGTGTCAAGATATTTTACAAAAAAAGTACAGAAAATTGATATTTTTTTGTAAAAAGCTTGATTATTTTTTATTTTTTCTTTATAATATATAAAGGTTAATTAAATGTATAAAGTTTAGGTTGCTACATTTAAGTTATTTTTTATTCAATTTAACTTAAATTAAACTTAAATATATATAGTTCTATTAACTGAAAGGAGTTTTTTTAATGTCAAAAGATAATAATGATAATAAATCAAACAATGCTATATATAATTCTAGTTTTGGAAGAAATCTCGAAAAACTTTTAGATCAATTAGATATTAAAAAGGTTGACCTTGCAAAAGCAATTGGTGTTACCAAAGGAACTATAACTAACATCTGTAAAGGTTATAATTATCCTCACGTTTCCACTATTTTAAAAATTTGTAATTACTTAAATGTTGATATTGATTTGCTTACCGAATCAGATCCTAAACTAAAAATGTTAGGAGAATCAGCACAAGCTTATGCTTCTTTAAAAGAAGCTTTGGTTAATATTGGTGCGTTAAAAGAAGATGAAGAAATAAAAAAAGAACATATTGATTTGTTTGCAAAATTAATTAAAGATAACAAAAAGCTTTATCAAGAGCCTGATAAAGCTTTGGAATCTGAAAAACTAATCGTTGTTCCTGTTGAGAACCTTCCCAATAATGATTAGTATTTCGTCTTTTGTATACCCTTCCTTTAATAAGGATTTATAGAGATTGTAGAATTTGATGAAGTTTTGATATTTTTCGACATTTTTTGCACTCATCTTTCCCTTGCCCATATTATAGCAAAGATTTACAATATTTTCAAGTGTTATGTATACTTTAATAACTATAAGCCAAGTGGATTAACTTATAGTTATTTTTTTTATTCTAAATTCTAACTACACTTATATAAAACCTTTTAATCAATATTTACTAATAAAATCTATTTTATTGTGTCTATTATGTATTTTTTTAAAACTTTATAATTCCTGAAACCTTTTTGTATCAAGTGTTTCTCCATTTTTCATATTAAGGAACGAATACATGTGTTATAGCACCAATAAATTTTCCATTTTGAATAATTGGGCTTCCACTCATGCCTTGGATAATTCCACCTGTTTTTTCTAACAATTCTTTATCAGTTACTTTTATAAACATACTTTTATTATCATAATTGTTATTTACAAAAATTTTTTCTATTTCAATTTCATATTCTTTTACATTATTATTATCTAAATTACATAGTATTTTTGCTTTTCCTGTTTTTATTTCTTCTCTATATGCAACTTCCATTTCTCTACTTGTATCAATATTCAAACTTGATATATTATTAACCTTTCCGTATATTCCAAATGCTGTATTTTTATATATTTGTCCAATTTTTTGACTATTTTCTATTGTTCCTTGTATTCTTCCGGCTTTTCCCTTTTCTCCTTTTGCAATGTTAACTATTTTTGTTGTTACAAATTCTCCTGATGCAATATCTATTAATTTATCTGTATCAATATCTGTAATTCCATGTCCTAGAGCTCCAAACATTTTTGTGGATGGCTCATAAAAGCTAACAGTTCCAACTCCTGCTGCACTATCTCTTACCCATAATCCTAATTTATATTCATTTTCTGCTGTTTTAGTTGGTGTTATATTGCATTTTTCTGTTTTTCCATCTCTTATATATTCAATATCCAATTCTTTTCCATTTGATTTATTTACTGTATCTATTAAATCTGCTGTACATGTTATTGATTTATTTTCAATTTCTACAATCATATCTCCTTCTTCTATTCCGGAATTTTCGTACGGTTTATATTTATTATTATCCACTCCTTCTATTTCTGACATTCCAACCACTAATACACCACTTGTATATAATTTTACTCCGGCTAAATTACCTAAAGGAATTACCTTTGTTTTTGGAATAACACTTACATTAACATCTTTTATAAAAAACTTTTTAAATAAATTTACACTTAATTTTGTATTACCAATTTGATCTATACTTTTATTATTTACATTACTAGAAGTTAAGACTGTTTCATAATTATCTTTTGCTTTTAAATCTATTCCCAGTATTGTATTAATCTTTAAATTTTCGCCTTCAAATACAACCAAATTGTCCGGAATATAACTAATTATTAATGTATAAACATATATAATAAGAAGTATACTAATTAACAATATTTTTTTTATAATTTTCACTTTGTCTTCCACCTTTATTTAATTCTTTTCTTATTATTCCATTTATACATATATTTTTATACAAAAAAAGCTGATAAAAATCAGCTTTTTTTGTATACTAAATTTATTAATTAGTATTAAAATTTATATAATTATCATAATTTACTCTATACATACTATAGCGTTCTCTTCCAAGTGCTGTATAATATGCTTTTAATAAATTTGAATTTTTATTCTTTTCATTCCATGTATTGTTGTGTATATTATTATAAAATTCTGAGTCAACATTTGTTTGAGTAATAATACTACTATATGAACCTAATTCATTATGTGGATATGCATATGCACTTTGTTGATTATTTAAAGTAAACATTTTCTTCTCAAAGTCCACATTAAAATATCCTATTAAGCCACTTTGGTTATTTAATCCTATTTCACTAGGTCTATGATAATATTTATTATTATCAATCATATATATAGCTTCTTCTGCAACAAATTCTTGTGTCTTATTATTATTTACAACTGCATATCCATTATAAATTTTTCCACCTATAGACAAACCTTGTAAAAAACTTATACACGATACATTATTTATCAAACTATACCAATCTTCTTCTGATAAATTAGGCATTTGAAATTCATTTGAACTACTTGAATAATTATTAAAATTAGAAATTGCAGTTGCTAAATTTTTTTGTATAGAATATCTTATTACAGCTGTTCTATGCTCATTAAAATTTGAATTTGAATCTTCAATACTAGTATTATTATCAAATACTTTTGTATTACCTGATAAACCATTAACAGAATTTCCACCTTTATCTTTAATTGCATCTCCATTTTCATCTACTGCATTTCCAAAAGTAAGTTTACTTAAAACACTATCTCCTCTAACCCAATTGGTAAATTCTTTAGCTTTTTTATAATAATTAATTGCACTATTATTTTTTTCTATTTTGTTTTTATAACTAGCAACATCATTTATATAAACTCTTTTACCATTAACTATAGAAAATACTTTATTACCCGTCAAATAATATTTAACTCCATTTTCTTGAATATAATTTAAATTCTCTGTATTTCCATTTTCGGGATTAATAACATTTTCACTTAATTTCTCAGAAGTAGATATAGTCACTCCTCTATATGTATTATTTCCTATATTATCTAATAAATATCCAGATTTATTAACACTGTCTCCATGTATTTTTCCTTGAATTGTTATATAACTATCTAATGTATATGTAATTACAAAATCACTATCATTCCCCATTTTATATCTACATGAATAATACACATATGGCTTTAAACCTTGAATAAATTCATTTTTCTTTGGAGATGAACTGTCTTGATTAACATTTATTCCCTCAGTATAATTCTTATATGGTGAATAAATATAATAACCATCATACAATGTATATACAATTGCTGGAACATATTCTTTTATTGTGTCTGCTTTATATTCATTTAATCCAAAATTATTTGCAATTGAATTAAAAAAGGAATTTACAGATGCTTCTATATCTCTAATTTTAGACGCAGAGATATCAGATGAAGAATTTGCCAATGTATTTAGTTGAAATGTTTTTATTGCTTCATGTGTAGAATCAATTAAACTCGAATCATATTTAGATTGTAAATTTAAAGTCGTAATTTGGTTTTGTGTATATACTGATAAAACTAAAGCAATTGGTACCATTATTACAACAAAAATAACAGCTAAAGTTTGTATTTTCATATTTATATAACCTTTCCCTTTTGTAATATATAATCAAATAGCTTGTAATTTAATTACAAGCTATCTAAAATTATTTTGTTATTATTTAATTATTTACCGTTTACTGTAACTAATCCAGAAGCTTCTGCAGATATTTGATAAGAATCATTTCCTGTTACTTTATATAAAAAGTTTTTTAATTGTTGTGAAATTGTTGTATTAGTATTTTTTACACTAACAGAAATTCTATCTCCTTCTTTTAATGTTAAAGTTCCATTTTTCATAGCATCTAAAACTTGTGTTGTGTACATTGTGTAATATTGGTTTTCCCCAATTTTATCTAAAGCTACACTTGATGCTTTTTTTCCTAAGTTTTCATCTAATATTTGAACTTTTAATTCTACATCATAAGAATTTCCTGTTGCTGATATTTGTTCAACTAATTTTGAATAATTTTCTTCTGTTAATTTACCTGTTTTCTTTACATTATCTACAAACTCTGATGTTATTGTTTGTACTGATAAATTTGCAACATCATCACTTCTATCTGATAATGTCATTAGTGGAAAGACAAACATTAATATTGCTGCTAAAAATATTGCAATTATTGTTATAGTAGTATCTCCCATATTTATTACCTCCTCTTAAGATGTAAAATCAACATCCTTTTTTATTTATACCATTCTGCCTTTGTTATATATGTTATAACTCTTTTTTCTGTTTTGTTAACTTCTGAAATTTCATCATCATTTGAATTGGGTTCTCCATTATTAACATCTTCGATATAATATACCCCTAATTCTTCTTTGAATTTCGTCTTTTTTATTATATCATAAAAGCCGTTTACTTGCAAGTTTTCAAAATTATTATTAAAACTTGTAACGTTTTTTAATCCTCCATATAATACTTTATCTATAAATAATGTGGCTTTTTCTTGATTAGCAATAGATTCTTTTTCCAAATTTATTTCATTTGTTTCTACCATTTTTCCATTTACTTTTCTTTTATAAATATTTAATGGATTAGTTGTTCCATTTTCTTCTTTATAAAATCTTACAATATAATTTTCTTTATATGCTCTGTACAATGCTGGTACTATTGTTTCTACTCCTACTGTTCTAATTTCCATTGCTTTTCCCTCTGAATTAAGAGTAGAACTAATATATTTATAATCAAAATCTCTGTCTGTTCTGTCTACAATTGCTTGCGTTGTTTGCCTTGCTAAAGAAAAAGATGATATCCCTATAGACAATGCAACAACAAAAACTAGTACAGCAAAAGCCATAAATAGTGCTTCACTTGCATTTTCCATATCATATCATCTCCCCTAAACTTTTATTGGTTTTCTGTTATTGTTATTTTACTTACTAACCCACCTTTTGTTTTAGTTGTAACTTCTACCTTATATGTCTTTCCTGTTTTAGCTTTTGCACTTGGTTTAGCATCTACATCTGGTGACAATGTTATAGATCCAGCTAATTCTATTCTTTTTGAATCATCATCAGCATATGTAGAATTGTTAGATTGTACTTTACTTATTAATGCATTTACATTAGCTCCTCTAACATTTGAACCAGTATATGATAAAAATGGTTCGTTAAATTGTGTTACTTCAACCTCAGACATAGCATTATTGTTCATAACTCCTGCAGCTTGTTGGTATATTATTACACCAAGTGAAATAATTAAAATTGAAATTAATATAGCTCCTGCTATAATCAATGCCTTACTTGCATTTTCCATAAAATTTTCCTCCTTTGTTTTTTTATTTATATTTTTTTCGATAGTAATCTATCTAAATTTAATAACTAATTTAATCTTGAACCTGCTCAAGATATACTCTTTTCACTCTTTTTGTTATATCATGATATTCTAAATTCGTACATTTAAATTTTATACTACCAAAATTTTGTACGAATTTATCTATACCACCATTATATATAGCTTCCATATCATATGTTGTTTCATTATCTAATATATATATTTGTATATTTATTGAATTTTCATTATTTTCTATATATTTTCCATTTTCATCTTTTGAAACATTAAATTTTATATTATTATCTATCGCTTTATTTATTAATGTAGCTACTTCTGTGCCTAAAATTTCTTTTTGATTATAATACTCAAATGTAAAATTATCTTCTTTTATGTTATTCAATGTTGCCTTATAGTTTATATATGCCATAGCAACTACTATGACTATCACTATAACAACAATTAAAAAATATATTATTTTCTTCATTTTTTTCCTTTACAATCTTAACATATGTTATATTTGATTTCAATAAAAACTTATAAATTTATTAATTAGTCTTAAATTTAATCTCATATACCCTTCCAGTAACATTACTAATATTAATATTTGTACATGTATAAAATTTTTCATTATTTATAAAATTTTGAATTTTTCCGGTTTGCTCTTCAGTTGAAATATCATCTATTTCCTTATTATCCAACTTAACACAAACATATAAAGTTCCTGATTTTCCACTATTAGTAGAATCTAATCCATAATACTTATTATTTTCACTTGCAAAATTAGCAAGTTCTAATATTTCATAAATTGTCACATCTTTTCTTCCTTGATATGCTACAAATTGTGAATTAAATTTATTTAAAGCATTTATTTCATTTTCTTTTTGTATTTGAGCCGCGGAATTTCCAAAGCTAGTAAATAAATAGACTCCTAAAGATAAAACTAATACTCCCATTAAAATCCCTGCTGCCATTATTAATGCTTTTGATGCATTCTCCATATGTTTTTCTCCTTATTTTTATTTAAATTTACCTGTAAATTTAAATTTCATTCCTATTATTCTTCCTGTATTCTTATTGTAAGTTGGACTACCCTTTATTTTAAATATTCCTCTTTTAAATTGAACAATTTCATAATATTTTAATATACTATCTTTTATTTTCGTTGAATTTATAGTATTATAAGTTACCGTTTTTCCTGTACATTTTTGATAAAATTGTATTGCATCTCTTTCATTATCACTATTACCTTTAACATTACTTCCATACAACGTTGATATTCCTGATGATAATGCTTGTAATTGTTTTTCTGTAAATCCTGTATCTTTCATAGCATTACTAACCGTATTATTAATATTTGTTCCAAGTGTATTTGAAGTTTCTCCAACAGTAATCTTTGACCCACTAAATACTCTTAAACTATTATCATATGAAAATGTATTCTGTTTATTACTTAAATCAATTTCTATTGATATTGGTTCATATCCAATGTCTACACCAGTGTCCTTTATTCCTTTTGTGGATTTTCTTCTATTGTAATCAACTACTTTATTTAATAATGTGTATATTTCTGTTCCTAAAAGTTCATCTTTATTATAAGCTTCAAATTCCATATTAAATTTTGCAACTTGTTCACTTGCTTTAGCTTTATTAGCTGTACTCTGAAATATTCCTATTCCATTAAACATCATAATTAATAAAGAAATAACTACTAATGCAATTAACATTCCTGCTGCTATTAATAAAGCTTTTGATGCATTTTCCATATACTATTCTCCTTTTTATTTTGCTGTTAATGCAGCAAATGTTCCTGACATACTTGTCATACCAACAAATACTAGTGGTATTATTAAATAACCAACAAATAAACATACCATTGGTGCAAATCCGATTACTTTTCCTATCATACCTTTTTTCTTTATTAGTCTTTCATTTGACTCTTTACGTTTAGCCTGATAATAATCTCTTTCTGTATCTAATTCATCAAATGCATCTTGAATTGGTATTTTCTCTACTGCTGCTTGTAAACTTTCTATTATACGTATAAATGGCTGATATGTTGTATCATTTTTTAATTCTTCCAATGCTTCCCATGCACCAGCTTCATAATTATTAACACATTTGCTTATTGGTTCTCTAAATATGTTTGAATATCTCTCTAACCATTCTAGTATTATTTCAACATTAACCCTTTCTATTCTCATAAGCATAAGTATTATTGTTTGGAATTGCATTACCTCGTCTTCCATTTCTAGTTGCCTCATTTTCATTTGGAATTTTAATAACCATATTGGAGCCATATATGCAATTATTGAAAATACAAATGCTAATAATAACTCAAACCATTTCATATTTTCACTATTAACTATTTTTAACTTTTTAAAAACTCTGGCTGATGCTGTTTCTAATTCTTTATCTGATGCATCTGTATAATATTTAGAACGTTGCATTGCACGCGAAATATCTTGTTCTGTTGTTTCTAATTTTCCTTTAAACATATCTAGAAAATAATTATCTTGCTGTGTTAATTCATTTGCTGCTTTTAAATCTTTTTGCGACAAAGCTCCCATTACATTATAATCTGTTGTGGGTTCTTCATAAACATAATCTATTGCTATTTTATGTAATTGTGCCATAAGTACAACAGACACCATACATGTTACTATTGCAAGTGTTATTCTATTTACATACAGCCATTCCATTTTTAATTTTGATGCTGAATCTTTTAATAATTTTTGTACTACTCTATAATCTTTTGTTCCTTTTTTTGGAATAAATAAATCTACAATTTTTTTAATTATTGGTTTTTTGTACAACTTTGCTTGCCAAGGATTTTCTGGTCTTGTATCTATTGTTGTTGAACCATTATCTTTTAATTTTCTTGTTAACATATATGATACAAATGTTAATATAAGTATTAATATTTGTACAATCATACCAGATTTTCCATAATAGAAACTTTGTGTAAAACTAAAATTAGAAACTGACCAATTTTTTAGTGGCTCTAATAATAGTATTGGTACTATGGAAATTATTGATAAACTTTGAAAAACATAATCTAGTTTATCTCTTTTTAATATTTCTAATTGCATCTCTTGTGTTATGTTATTAACGTTTTTTAAGTATAAAGATGCTCCATCCATTTTTCTGTCACCAAATTCTTTTGTTAAATATGATACACCTGCAAATTCCTTTAAGAAACTATTTGGTGCAACATCATAGTATTTTTCTAATTCTCCTTCTGGATCATTTGAAATTAACACTTCATAAATTTTTTCACCCTGTCTTGATACATCCATTTCATCATCTTGCGAAACTTGATATATTGCTTCTTCTACCATGTTAAATTCATGATATGCATGTCTTATTTCTGAAAAGAAATCTATTTGTTGTTTTAATAAATTATTATCTTTTTTATCTACTAAACCATCTATATAAGTATCTATCATAAATAATTCAAATATTAATAATATTGACATTACTAATGTATTTGTATGTGTTAATATTATTGTTAGTAAAACTAATGGTATTAATACAGCTAATGTTTTTGTTAATATTTTTGCAGAATCTCTTCTTGTAGCATATTCATCATCTACATTTATTATTTCTAATCTTCTTCTAAGTTTTAATACATATCTTTTTAAAACAGGTATTTTTGTATATGTTAAATACAATTTTTGAAATAATACTTCTGAAGAGTATTTATTTGATTTTGTTCCTTTTTGTAATTGGACTATTTCTTTATAATCTGAACCTTGCATTTTTTTACGTAATATAAAATATGCAACAACTATTATAGCAAATAATCCTACTGTTCCCACCATTATATATAACATTAGTTGTGTTGTGTCCACTAATAACACCTCCCTATTTGTAATTATTATTCTGCCTTAGGTTTTCTTCCTCTTTTTTTTGTAACTGTTTCTGTAGAATCTGCTCCTACTGCAACTTTAGTTTGATCTCCCCAAAATTTGTTTACAAATTTATCAAAATCTTCTACATCGCTTTCATCCATATTATTTCTCATTTCTATTAAGTTTTTATCAGAAATTTTATTTGTTATTACATATTCTCCATTTACATATTCCATTATATTTCTATATGTATATAATTTTTTATCTGTTGTTTTAGAAAAATAATGTGTTGCATTGTCAAAAAATTTATCAAATTTTCCTTCCAAAGTTTTTTCATTTCTATGATCAAATGTATATTCATTTTTTTGTTCTATTGGTATACATTCTGTGACTCTTTCTATATATCTTCTTCCTCTAAAGTCTTTAACTAAATGTATATCAAAGTTTAATACTTGTACAACTTGCTCTTCTGCTGTTTTTTCATCATTGAACACTCCAGCTCTTAACATTGAGTTACGTAATGCAGTAACTAAGTCTGGAAACGTCTTAGCATGGTGAGTAAATAATGTGAATTTTGATGCAACTTGTGCTGATTGTATCATCCAAGAAGCAACTGGGTCTGTTGCAACCTCACCTATGATGTTAACAGAACCATCTGTTTTCTTTTGAACGTCCAAACAATCTTGTCCTGAAACTGTTTCTGTTTCACGCATTGATAAAATATTTCTTGTTGGATATATTTTTCTTAAGTGCAACTCGAAAGCAGTTTCTGTAATACGTAAGTTCATTGTTTCATATATATTTTCTATCATCGCCATAAGCATTGTTGTTTTACCACAACCTTGCTCACCAGTAAGTGATATAATTCTTGCTCCTTTTACTAAGAATTTTAATAAATTTATTGCATCTTCTTTTCCTGGGAACAATACTATTTGTTCTAGTGTAGCACGTTTAACGTCAAATTTTCTTACGAAAAATGCCCATGTTTCTGACATACTTGGTCTTACAACAACAACACGAGAACCATCTTTCATTTCATTTATTTTATAACCATTTGTATCTGATAATTGTCCTGGATTGTTATATTTATAAATATTTTGACATACTCTTTTTAATTCAGCTTCTGTTCCAAATGATAAAAATGCTAAACGAATTGATTTACCTTGGAACATTATCCAAATACTATCACAAGCTCTTGGAACTTTGTGTTCTGTTATTTGTTCTAAATAATCTCCATCTGTTGTTTGAGCTACTTGGCTTAAAAATGATTCTGGAAGTCCAGATACACCACCTGAAACACCATCTATGTTCATATCTCTTATTTCATCTATACTACTATAGCCTTTGTAATGTTGATATATTCTTTGTACCAATATAGCCAATTTGTCTTGGAATGATAAAACCATATTTTCTGTTTCATATATTTCATCAATTTCTTCTGATGTTATAACATATGAAGGCTTTGTTTCTCCTTCAACATATTTTAATGCAGCCAAATTATATTTTTTTATCATTTCTGTTAACGCTTCATAACCAAATTCTTTTTTATACATATGTATTAATATGTCAAATTTGTCTTGAGATGTTAAAAGTGATGGTATATCAAAAGGAATTGCCTTTGATATATTAACTTCATCTAATCCATATTCTTGTTCTAATAAATCTGATATAAGTTCTTTTACATATTTTTTGTCATTTACGTCTCCATATGTACATCCTTTTAATGCTTTTTTCAATTCATATTTTTTATTTTTTCTTCTTTTTAATTCTTCTTCTGAAAGACCTATATCATATAAATTTACTTTTGTTATTTCATCTAATCTCTTTTTTACAAATTGTGTCATATTTTCTAATGTGTATGTTTGATCATCTACTTCAACAGTTTCTTCAACTGGCGCTTCTTTTTTACCTTTTATATATTTCATTACTACAAATATAGCCAAAACTATAATTATTAACATTAATACAATATTAGTTATTGTCATTTATTTTAGCCTCCTATCTTCTTTGTTGTAATACTTGTAACCTATATAAAATATTTTCAGATACCCTACTAACTTCACTTATAAAAAATGCATTTCTATCTTCACTATCAATTTTTCTAAACTTTAAAAACATATCTGCAACTCTTGCTTCTTCACATGCTTCGAAAAATTGTGTATTATATGGAAGTGTTAATACTTGATTTCTTTCTCCTAAATATCTTGATATATTTTTTGAAGTATATTTTGAATATTTATCAAATCTTCCTATTAGTAATAAAACTTTTGGATCTTTAAATAATGGATTTCTTTCTTTTATTTCCACAAAATTATTTAATGCTTTTAATCTTTGAGATAATGTTACTACCAATATATCTGAAACCCTAATTATTTCATCTTGTATGCTTTTTGCCATACTTGTATTTAAATCTACAAATACTAAATCATAATATTTGTTTGCTAATTCTATTATTGTTTGATAACTTTCTGATACTTTGTCATAGCTTTCTCTTTGCCCATCAAATCCTAATAAAATTTCTAATCTATCTTTAAATACAATTTTTGTATAATCTGTTATTATATCTGGTGTAACTCTATTACTTTTTACAACTCTATCTAATCCTTCTATTCCACTCTTTAAAGCAATTGTATTAGTATTTGGTCCAAATAATCCTAAATTCTTTTTTACTTTTTTTTCATCTTCAAAAAAACAATTTTTTAAAGTATCATCATTAAAACTTGTTGATAGTATTAATATTTTTTTATTATGTTCTATTGCCATTTGTGTAGCAACAGCCACTATAGCTGATGTTTTTCCAACATGTTCTTTATTATTACCCCAAAATGTAATAATCGCCATATTTTTTATGCTCCTTTTTCTATATTTTTAATAGTTTTTCTTATATCAGGTGATTTAAATTCCTTTGTTATACCTTCACATAGATACATTAAGTTTTCTTTATAAGCTGCACTTAATTTTTTTAATTTAATTTTTTCTACTCTTTGATTTTCTGCTATCGTATTCCAATCATCTACTGTAATTGGAAAATATATTTTAAAATCATCCCAAATAATTTTATAATTTCTAGCCAAATAGTCTAAATATTGTTCTTCTTCTTGTAACATATTTCTAGAAAATAATACTTTAGTCATTTTTATAGGTTCTTGTATAAAGCTTAAAGTTTCTAATCCTTTTTTTAAATCATATACGTCAAAAGATGTTACAAAATAATTTTTATCTGCTTCTTTTAAATTAAAATTTTGAAACATTACAGGACTATCCAAATCTATAAAAACATAATCATACAAATTTTGTATTTTTCTATCCCCAAGATATTGTTCTATTGTTTGAAAGTCTTTAAATCCCACCGCAACATCTATCCCTTCGAATTCTGTCATATACATAATTGTTGGATTTATTGAAGGTACTATATATCTAGCTTTTTGTTTATGTGTTGCATCTATAACAAGAATTCTCTTTTTTAGTTCTGTTAAAATTTTTGCTACATATAAAATACAATCTATTTTATCATAAGCTCCTATAAAACCTATCTTTTGCATATTTTTCTCCTTTTCTAGTTTTAAGGGCATAATTTTATGCCCTTATTGTAATTAATTAGATAAACCTTCTAAATATTGTTTTCTTGATTCTTTTGAATTTGTTATACTTTCTGTCATTCCTTGTTCTGCATTTGTTTGTGCTTGATCTCCAGCACCACTTATTGCACTATTTATGTAATTATTTCTTAATTCTGATAAATTATTTTTACTATATCTTTCATTTAATGCAGCCATTGCTTCTTTTAATATGTTAGGATCATTAACTAATAGTTTTGAAACTTCTGCATTTACAGGATATGTTGGTGTTGCTGCTGTTTGTGTCCCTGGCTCTGCATATTTTACTGCTTCTAACTTAGATCCATTTATTTTAAATGCATCATATATTGCATTTGACATTGCTAATATTTCGTCTTCACTTAATGTCATTCTAATTGTATCTGTTGAAAGTGTTCCTCCTACATCTGGTATTTCTACTTTCTTTTTAGAAACAACTATATAGCTTTGTCCTGATGGTAATGATAATCTTATATCTACATAGTCTCCTTCTTCTAAGTTTATTGGTAAAACTATTGTATTATATTCTTGTGTTCTTGTATCATTATTTATTTTACTATCTGGAGTTGTAACTAAGTCTGATGTAATTATAGTATTTGCCTTTAAATCTGTTTTTGCTATAACTTCTTCTCCACCTATGCTTACAGCATTGCTAGGAATAATTTTATTGCTTACATTTTCAACTTGTTTTAACATAGATGAATCTATAGTTTCTCCTGATTTTACATCTTGTCCTAAAACATATACTGTTTTACTTGCTAATTTCTCAGCTTGTTGTTGTTTCTTTATATTCATTAATTGCATTACCAAAAATGCTATTATTGCTCCTGTTAATAATAATGTTAATACCATTCCTAATAGAAATGAATTTCTTGCTTTTCTTTGCATTGGATTTGTTGCCATGACAAATTCCTCCCTTAATATTTATTTTTCTTATATTTTTTACAAAATAATTATATTATCTATTCTATTTTAACTCATATAGCACTTAAAATCAATGAATTTATATAGGTGTAATTAAAAGTTAATATTGTTGTAATATTTTTGTAATATTTTAGCTACACCTTCATCATTATTACTATCTGTAATATAATCTGCAACTTCTGTTACTACTGGTGTACTTCCCTTCATTACTACTCCTAGACCTGCATTTTCTATCATTTTTTTATCATTTATATTATCTCCAATTGCTATGACTTCTTCTGGTTTTATTTCTAGCTTTGTTATCAAAAATTTTATAGCATCCCATTTATCTACATTTGATAAAGAAATTTCTGTATAATAATATTCTATAGGAATATCTTCAGTCCCTTGCCTTATAACTTTTCTTGACATATGTGATACATCTAAAACTTCAATTCCATTTATTTTTTTTAATTTTTTCATTGAATTAAATTTATCCTATATAATCGGCTATTTTCTTCATTTTCAATCATTTCAATTTCAAGTTCGTAATACGGTTTATCAAAATAGCTTTCAAATTTATCGCCCCATTCAATCATTGTAATTCCTCTTTCTTTAATTTTACCTTTAAATCCTATATTATTAAGTTCATCTTCAGAAGAAAGTCTATAAAGGTCGACATGTCTTAATATAGTTTCTTCGCTTTTAAGAATTATATCATATTCGTTTATTAAAGTAAAAGAAGGACTGCTTACAATATCATCGCTTTTAAGTAATTTTGCAAATATTCTTACAAAAGTAGTTTTCCCAAATCCTAAATTTCCTTTCATTATTATCAAATCGCCGTTTTTTAAAATGTCGCATAAAAAAGATGCAATCTCTTCTATATTTTCAATATTTGATTTTTTAGTAAAAATATTTTTTTTCATAATGTTATTGATTATATATTTTAAAAAATAAATTATCAAATTAATTTTTAGTAAAAACTATATTTATAAAATATAATTATGTAAAGTATTATTATTCATAGAATTTTATATTGACTTTATAAATTAATT
>ERZ827168.563-NODE-563-length-59175-cov-4.867338_pt1 | contig 59175 bp, 52 predicted proteins | sample MGYA00519868_ERZ827168 | MGnify/ENA primary metagenome ERZ827168 (study PRJEB31778, sample SAMEA3449271) | human gut metagenome | biome: human gut; feature: human-associated habitat; material: faeces | place: United Kingdom | collected 2010/2012 ... | reverse complement strand
ATTGTGCTGTCCGTTAGATATAGCGCACAAAGAAATCGATAACTTCCAGTTTGTCTAACTGAATATTTATGGCACAGCCACTTAATTTTCCGAGCGAAATTAAGTGGCTTTTTCTATTTTACAAAGGAGAGAACATGAGTAACACAAAAAAGAAATACGGCGTCCGTATCAGTGTCTTGGAATACGGATACTACGAGGTGGAAGCCGAATCGAAAGAAGAAGCGGAAGCTAAGGCGGAAGAAAAAATCGCGGAAGGGAATGTCTGTTGGGGAGATTTTGAGATCACAGATTCCACAGCAGAAGAAGTACGAAAAGAGAAAGTGAGGGATGTCGGTGACAGATAATGAAGAAGCCTTGAACCGAAAACTTTACGAAAAAGTCTCGGCGGAGATGGAAGCGTATGAGAACGAACTGCTTGCCATGCCGCCCGAAGAAATTCTGGAACACGCATACGCCTATGCAACGAAACAGGACATTGTTCTGGCACTTGAGGAGCACGATCTGAGTGAAAAGCAAGCGCGGGCTTTGCTCCGATGCGATAACGCGTTGGGAGCCATTTTTGACCGTTGGGAGCATACGGAGATGGCGTATATGGACACGATCCGTGATATGATTTCCTGCACGGCAAACGAAAAAATTCGGGCTGCTTTCAAAGAAAAGCTGAGACAGGGCGGGAGATAAGATGCCGCGTTATGTAACACCCGATGTGGTGGAACAGGCACGCAAGGTCGATCTTCTTTCCTACTTTCAGGCAACCGCGCCAAACGAACTTGTTCGCTGCGGTGCGGAGGAATACTGCACAAGGGAGCATGACAGTCTCAAAATTTCACACGGCAAATGGTATTGGTGGAGCCGTGGGATCGGCGGCGCGTCGGCGCTGGATTATCTCGTAAAAGGACTTGGTATGGACTTTGTTTCGGCTGTGCAAGCCGTTATGAATCAAGCGCCAGCCGTCCGAATAACGCCTCCGCCGAAGCATGAGAAGCCCACGCAGCCGGCTCTCCCGCGATACACCTTTGACTGTAAAACCGTAAAGGATTACTTGCAGGAAAGAGGCATTGACGGAGAGATCATAGACAACTTCATAGAGCAAAAGCAGATAGCCGAATCGGTGAAAACCGGAGCGGCTCTTTTCTTTGGAAAGAACAAAAACGGAAATGTACGCCAATGCTCGGAACGCGCAACAGACGGAACGCCCACCAAGAAAGACACTTACGGAAGTGACCGGAGCTATTGTTTCTTTTCCGAAGCACGGGCACCGTGTACTTCTGTCAGTGTGTTTGAAAGTGCCATTGACCTGATGTCTTTTGCAACGATTATGAAGCGCCGGGGATTGGACTTTCGGCGCTTTCATATGCTCTCACTTTCGGGTGTGTACCTACCCGGAAAGAACGAAAAGGAATTCCGGATTCCCGCCTCGCTGGAGCGATTTCTGCGTGAGTATCCCGACACGAAAGCCATCTATCTTCACCTTGACAGTGATTACGCCGGCAGACGAGGTGCAGCCGGTTTTATCACGGTCCTTGGAGACAGATATGATGTCAGATACCTTCCGCCGAAGTACGGAAAGGACTACAACGATTACCTGATGCACCTCATCCATCTTGAAAATCTGAAAACCGAAAGGACACAAAAGAATGAATTACGCAAAGAAAAGACCGAACCGCGATGAGCGCATGAAGCGGAAGTTTTTCAGAAATCTCTACCGCCTGTGCGCCAAAACCTGCTATTTTGACAAGGACAAAAGTCATGTGCAGTCGGTGGTGGACAGTATGGCGGAGAATAAGAAATTTAACCCGATCCTGTGCTGGAAGTACACGCCCGTCACCGCCTGTGAGGTCGTGATGGAGGAAGCGGACTACGGTATCCGTCACAACAGCCTGTTCCAGTGCGGCGGTAAGCTGATCGCCGAGAGAACCAACGACGCTACGGAAAACTTCGGCTTCGTTTACGACAGAAACGAGCTGTGGCTGCTCAGAGATATGACCTTTGCCGTTACAAGAAGCATCACATACGGGAACTGCGAGGGTGAGCGTATGACCTATCGTTACCTTATCGGGAACGACTTGGATTGCTTCCGAAAATATTGCGAGGCGGACGACATTCTTGCCCGTGTGCGTGAGCTGATACGCGAGAATGAAAGTCAGTTTGAGGTGTGAGCATGAAGAAAAACTATAAGGTGCGCATCACCGAAACACTCGTGATGACCGTGGATGTGGAAGCCCATTCCCGCGATGAAGCGGAACAGATTGCGTCGGACAATTGGCATAATTCCGACTATATTCTTGACGCAGATAACTTTGTCGGAGTCGAGTTTGAGGCGACCGAGGAAGAACTGGTCAGGAAGAAAAATTACCGGGAGGAACGCTGAAAGGAGGAACGGGGCGGCGAGGGGGACAGGAGCGTCGCTAAGTCTTAGCAAGCACTGAATGATACCTCCCACCCGGATGCCTCCCACCGGGTTTTCGGTACATTCGCTTGTGAGGGGATTGCATCCCCTAATACCCCTGCCGCCTATATAAAGTATGGTGGATTACAGAGTAAAAGATCAGAGCCGGAAGCGACCTTACAGAGTACAGGTCTGGCTTGATCCGTTTGAATATCAACGGCTCAATATCATGGTCGCGTACACTTCTCTCAGCCGTGAACAGGTACTCCGCGACCTCATCAATGGGTTGACAATCAAGGCAGCTCCCGTTGCCGAGTACGGAGCTATTGTCCGTGAACTCAACCGCATCGGAAATAACATCAATCAGATTGCCGCCAAGCAGCACAGCCACGGATTTGTGGATGAACCGATGCTCCGTGAAGCGGTCGCTTCCTTACAGCGGATGGAACGGGAATTCACACGCGCCTTTGCACAGGAGAGCTGATGGCGGTCACGGCAATCTGGAGTGTCAAGGGCAGTGTGGGAAAGGTCCTTCGCTATGTTGCGAATCCGGCAAAGACATGGAACGGACAGTATGCGGAAGCTGCAAAGTTCCACACGGTGGAGAGGGTATTGGAGTATGATGCCGACGCTATGAAAACAGAGAAGCAGTTTTATGTTACCGGTATCAACTGCTCAGATAGTCCCGCCTCCGCCGCCGAGCAGTTCCGCGCCACCAAGGAGACATGGAAGAAGCCGGGCGGTATTGTCTGCTTTCACGGGTATCAGTCCTTTGAAGCAGGCGAGGTCACGCCCGACATCGCACATGAGATCGGTGTCAAGCTGGCAAAGCAACTGTGGGGCGACCGATTTCAGGTTGTCGTTTCCACGCATACGAATACCGGCAAGATCCACAATCACTTCTGTCTCAACAGCGTGTCGTTTACGGACGGCAAACGGTATTACGACCAGAAAGCAACCTACTACAAAATGCGTGAAGTATCGGACGATCTTTGTGAGGATTACGGACTGTCGGTGATCGAACATCCCGGACGCGGGTCCAAGCAGTATAAAGCATGGCTCGGTGACAAGGACGGCACTTCCCAGCGCGGCGCGGTACGGACGGACATCGACGCTGTGCTTGAATATGCGACGAGCTTCCGGCAGTTTCAAATCGAGATTCAGAACCGGGGATATATTCTGGAATACCGCGGGAGCTTTCTTCGCATCCGACCGGACGAGGGAAAGAAATTCTTTCGCCTTGATCGGCTCGGTGACGGATATTCCGAGGATGAGATACGGGAGCGTTGCCGTTGTAATTACGAAAACAGACCGCGCCCGGTTCGCGTGGCATTTGTTTACCAAAAACGAGAGCGCGCAACGGGTGTCGTAGGGCTTTACCGCCACTATGCGTATCTCCTAAAGCATTTCCCGCATGAGGTGCGTCCGTTTGACCGGGCGGCGTATGCGGCAATGCGGGAGGACGCAAGAAAAATGAAACGGTACAGCGAGGAAGCCAAGCTCCTTGCCGCCAATGACATTGTGACGGCAGAGGACTTACAGCACTTTACGGAGAATATCGGAACCCGTTTCAAAGTTCTTGCGTATGAGCGCGCGAAACAGCGCAACCGCCTGCGCCGTATGCACGACAGCGCCGCCATGCAGCCTACCAAGGAAATCATTTATGACCTGACCGCACAGATGGCGGAACTGCGTCAGCAGATGAAGCTGTGTGAGGACATTGCCGAGCGGTGCGGTGTGGTCGAGATGGTGGTCAATGAGATCGAGCGCGGGCAATTTGCCGAAAAAAAGAAATCTGCGGAAAAGAAAAAATGCGAAAAAGGGATTGACATTTGATAGCATTTGTGCTATCATAATAATGGAACGAATGAAGCAACCCGGAGAAGAAAAGAATATGTACAGCATTGAGTTTTACGAGAAGGAAAACGGTGAGTCCGATGTTTGGGACTTCCTTGAAGAACTGCGGGAAAAAGCAGCGACAAATAAGGACGCACGAATACAGTATCGTCAGATAACACTGTATATTGAACTTCTTCAAAATAATGGAACGCGGCAACCGGACAATATTACAAAGCATATAGAGGAAAACATTTGGGAGCTGCGTCCGGGGAACAATCGTGTGTTCTATTTCTATTACGAGAACAACACCTTTGTCCTGCTTCATCATTTCCGAAAAAAGACGCAGAAGACACCGCAGAGAGAAATTGAACAGGCGAAAGCAGAACGCAATGATTATTTACGCCGAAAGGAGGCTGTAAAGAAATGAAAACATGGGATGCGTATAAGGATCATGTAAAAAAGGTTGATCCGGATGCAAAACGGGACATTGAGGAAATGGAGAACATTGCCGCCATCGTCAGCAAGATGGTGGAAAAACGGAATGATCTCGGAATCACGCAAAGAGACCTTGCCGCAATGTGCGGAATTCCGCAGTCCTCGGTGGCGCGAATCGAATCGTTTCAGACAACACCGAATCTGGATACCCTGCTGAAGATCATGCAACCGCTTGGTCTGAAGCTGGTGGTGGCACAGGCAAACGAATAAGCAAAAGTCAGGGCAGCAAAATTGTTGCCTTGATTTTTTATGCCTCGGATAATTCCGGGGCTTTTTTATTACGATAAAATTGTTTATTACAATAAAAAAAGGAGAAAACAGAAAGATGAACACATCCGGAGAAGCTGCCGAGCAGGTTATGAGGATGTCGCTGGAAGGCGCGGAGATCCTCATCAAGCTCACCGGCAGCGGAGCAAAAAATGCGGCTGTTCTATTGTATTCCATTTACAAGGAGCAGAACAAGACAAGGGGCAAGGAACGACTGACCAATATGCTTCGTTCCGGCAAGCCTTTGAAGGTGTATACCTTCAAGCGGGATAATCTTGAGAAGTTCAAGGAGGTGGCAAAGGAATACGGTATCCTCTATACCGTGCTCAAAGAGAAAGAAGATAAGGACGGCGTGTTTGATGTGCTGGTCCGCGCGGATGACGATTCCAAGCTGGCGAGAGTCATTGAGAGGTTCAAGTTTTCCGGCGTGGATACGGCAGAGGTCAGAACCTCTATGCAGAAAGAGAAAGCGGAAAAGGGAGAAGCGACGCGGACCGCACCCGCCAAAGAGGAAGAAGCTAAGGAGAGTGCGGAAGAGCCTGAAAAGGAAAAAGAAGCAACCGAACCGGAGCAGGCAGAGCCGACCGTGACCGCACAGGTCGGGGACGATGAAGAAAAGGAGACACCGGAGAGAACCGCCCCGACCAAGGAGCAGAACCTTGACGACCTCGCTATTCTGACGGGTGAGAAGCCCGCAACCGAAAACCCCACTATGGCTCGGCAGGGCGCAGAGGAACCGTTGCCGGAAAGTTCGTCCATGGACGAGGGCAAAGCTGTTACGGGCAGTCCTGTTCCGGACAGAAGCGGAACGGAGTCGAACGGGAAGAAATCGTTGACCATGTCGAGCCTGACAGAAACAGAACCAAAGCCCCAAGAGGGAGAATTGACATCACAGCCGAAATCGAAAGAATCCGGAGCGGACGGTTACAAAACACCATGCGGAAGGGTTGATATTTCCGATGTGATCCGTCGCAAAAAAGAAGCAAGGGCGGCGCAGGCAAAAGCGGAAAAGGGATTGCCGGCAAAAGACCTGCCGCTTCCGAAACAAGATAAAAAGGAGAGGTAACACATTTGAAAAAGCCACAGGCTTTTTCAAACAGGAAGGTTGTGCCTTGGCGGTTTGAACAACCGCCATTCCGACAGAGCCGGAACCGGCGCAACCTTCCGCACAATTCAGAAAGGAATGGTTATAAATGAGCAATTCAGAACAAACCACGAAAACAAAACAGACAGCAGAGAATCCGAAGCTGACGCCGGAACAGCGGGAGGCGCAGAGAAAACAGGCGCTGGACGATGCGGCAAAGAAAGCCGTGTCGAGCGTGACCAATCTCCGCGCATATCTCGCAGTCCAGAGCCGCTTTGAACGCTACTCCACGAATAACAATCTTCTGATCTTTTCCCAACGCCCTGACGCGACAAGGTTGAAAAGTCTGGAGCTTTGGAACAAGGAAAAGAAATGGATCAGAGAGGGCGCAAAGGCGGTCGCCATCTATGAGCCGGTAAAAAAGCAGGGTAAGGACGGAAAGACCTATACCAACTTTGTCCGAAAGAATATGTTCGACATTTCCGACATCAAAGACCCGGAGCCGGATGTGCAACCGACCTATACCGCGGCGGAAGCGGTGCAGGGACTCTTTGCCCACAAAGACGTGGATGTACGGATGATCCCGGACTATCCGAGCGACCGTCAGTTCGGGGCGTTTTACGACGCAGAGGAGAACTGTGTGTATGCCAAGCGCGGCATGGGATACGAACAGATCTTTACCGATGTCGCAGTTGCTTTGGCACACGCGGAAATGGCAAAGGACATTGAGGGATACCTGCCTGCGGAGCATCAATTCGAAGCGCGGTGCGCGGCGTATGTGCTGGCAAAGAAATACGGTGTTCCCACCAAGGCGGTGGAGATTGACCGTGTACCGGAGGAATACGGCGTGATGGACGCGGCGGGCATCCGTGAAGATCTTGCGAGGATCCATGACAGCGTGAAGAATATCAGCTCCGGAATGTATAAGGCGTTGGTCAAGGAAAAGGAGCAGGAGGTGTCCCCAAAAGAGAAATCGGGTAAAGGGGGTGATGCGAGATGAGGGAGAACACCTATCAGATTGAGGTCGGGGATTATGAGCGGCGCACGCTCATCGGTATCCTTGCCGAGTGCCGCAATGAGTGCCTGAAACGGGAAACACCGACAGAGGATGTCAACAACCTGTTGGCAAAGGCATTGGATGCACCGCTGAAAAAGAAGAAAGGGAAAGACCGGGATGAAAGATAACCGAATCCTGCGGTGGTGCGCCGTAGGACTTGGACTGATCGCGGTGATATGGGTATCGGTGCTGCTTGCGCCGACAATCGGAGATGGGCTTCCTTCTATGCTGCCAAAGCTGAGGGAAGCTTTTTCTCATCCTCTGCGGCTATCGTGGAGTGAGAGAACACCGGCTTGTATGCTGATTCTTACGGCAATTTACGGGTTTTCGCTTCTTATCTACCACTATACGAAACCCAATTACCGCCGCCGCGTGGAACACGGTTCTGCCGAGTGGGGCGAAGCACAGAAGATCTCCAAGAAGTACAGCCAATCCCCACAGGAGATGAACAAAATCCTGACGCAGAATGTGGAGATCGGATATGACGCACACAAGCACCGCCGAAATCTCAATACCCTTGTGGTCGGCGGTTCGGGTGCGGGTAAAACACGATTTTATGCCAAGCCGAATATCATGCAGGGCAATACCAGCTTTGTGGTGCTTGACCCAAAGGGAGAGATCCTGCGTGATACCGGAAAGCTGCTGGAAGCAAAGGGGTATGAAGTGAGGGTGCTTGATCTCATCAACATGGAGAAGTCCATGTGCTACAATCCGCTTCTCTATGCCGAGAGCGACAACGATGTACAGCGGCTTGTCACGAATCTGTTCAAGGCAACAACCCCCAAGGGCAGTCAATCACAAGACCCGTTCTGGGATACAGCGGCGAGTATGTTGTTGATGGCACTCATCTTTTATGTGAAAGCCAAGGCATACCCGAATCAGCAGACCTTTGGCAAGATGTTGGAACTGCTTGCGGCGGGAGAGGTCAACGAGGAGGACAGCAATCAGCAGAGCATACTTGATGAAATGTTCGGCGATCTCGCGGAGGAGTATCCGGGGCATATCGCGCTGAAGTATTACACGGCTTATCGCGGCGGCGCGGCAAAGACGCTGAAATCCATTCAGATTACGCTTCAGGCAAGATTGGAGAAATTCAATCTGGAAAGCCTGAACCTGCTTTGCTCGGCAGATGAGCTTGACCTTAAAACATTGGGAACCAAAAAGGTGGCGCTGTTTGCCCTGATCCCCGACAACGACACGAGCTTTAATTTCCTTGTATCGATGCTGTATACGCAGTTGTTTCAGCAACTGTTCAAGGTTGCGGACAGCGGGGGCGGCGCACTGCCGGTTCCCGTGCATTTTATGATGGACGAGTTCGCCAATGTTTCGCTTCCCGATGACTTTGATAAAATTCTCTCGGTTATGCGTTCCCGCGGTGTATCGGTCAGCATTATCCTGCAAAACCTCGCGCAGCTCAAAGCTCTTTTTGAGAAACAGTGGGAATCCATTATCGGCAACTGTGACGAATTTGTCTATCTCGGAGGGAACGAGCAGAGCACGCACAAATATGTGTCGGAGCTGCTCGGCAAAGCCACCATCGACACGAATACCTACGGTAAAAGCGACGGTATGCGTGGAAATTTCTCCACCAACTATCAAAACACCGGGCGGGAGCTGATGACGCCGGATGAGGTGCGGCTGTTGGATAACCGGTACGCGATATTGTTTATCCGCGGAGAACGCCCGATTCTGGATTTCAAGTACGACCTGCTGAAGCACCCGAATCTGGCACTGACCGCAGACGGAGATCGGGCAAATGCGTATGAACACGGTGTCAGAAAGCCGGAGGGAGTCCGCGTTGAGGTTGTGGACATTTCGGCATACCCCGGCAAGACGGTCAAGGACTTTCCGGAAATCGATGAGTATATCGCCGACATGGAAGCCTTTGACGATGCAGACCTTGAGGTCTATCTGGAATTTTTGCAAAACGAAAGGAACAAAGAGAATGAAAAACAAAAAGAAAATGCCTCTTAAGGCAAGAAAATTTCTGAAGGTGTGGGTGACGGCAGTGCTGGTCATTTTCGTTATCGGTGCTATGGCACTGACCTGCTTTGCGGCGGAAGATGATCCGATTACGGTGGTCAACAACCTTTCCGACTTCATGTTCGGACTTGTCCGCGCAGTCGGTATGATTATGCTCGGATTTGCCGTTGTACAGATCGGGCTGTCTCTCAAGAGCCACGACCCGTCGCAGAGAGCGAATGGTTTTCTGACGCTTGCGGGCGGTGTGGTCATTACTTTTGCGAAAGAAATTCTCAATCTGATTACGGGCGGCTGATGCCCGTATGAGGAGGTGCGGGAATGAGTAACAATTGGATCGTTGAGAATATCCAAAACGCCCTCGACACCTGGAACGACAAACTGAACGAGATATGGCGGCTGCTTTCGCAGTCGCCTACCGAGTTCAAGGGCGGCACTGTATGGAATGTCATGGTGAATATCAACGGGACGCTCAAAGCGGTTGGTTATGCGCTTTTGGTGCTGTTCTTCCTGATGGGAATTATGCGGCATTACAATTCCATGCAGGAGATCAAGCGCCCGGAACAGGCACTCAAGCTGTTTATCCGGTTTGTGCTTGCGAAAGCGGCGGTCACATGGGGGCTGGATCTGATGATGGCAATGTTTACGATTGTACAGGGCATCATTTCTAAAATGATAGCTTCCTCCGGCATTGGTGGCAGAAGCGGAATCTATCTGCCGGGTGAGATGATAAAGACCATAGAGGATTGCGGCTTTTGGGAAAGCATTCCGCTGTGGGCAGTAACGCTGATCGGCAGTTTGCTGATTTGGGTGCTGTCCTTTATCCTGATTCTCACGGTGTACGGGCGGATGTTCAAGCTCTTTATGTATGCCGCAATCGCGCCGATTCCGCTCTCCTCGTTCGCAGGGGAGGAAACAGGGAATATCGGCAAGAGCTTTCTGAAATCCTTTGCCGGCGTATGTCTGGAGGGCGCGATCATCGTGCTTGCCTGCGTCATCTATTCGCTGTTTGCGTCAGCTCCGCCATCTGTCAGTACCGGTGCCTCGGCAATCACGCAGGTCTGGACTTATGTCGGGGAAATCGTATTCAATATGCTGGTGCTTGTCGGGACAGTGAAGCTGTCGGATCAGGTTGTGAGTAAGATGCTTGGAATATAAACGGAGGGAAAATGAACAGAATTATTTGCAAAGACGCATTGGCGGCGCTGAGAGAGCTGCCGGACAGATGCGTCAATCTATGTGTAACAAGCCCGCCTTATTACGGGCTTCGGGATTATGGTGTGGACGGGCAAATCGGGACGGAGGAATCTCCGCAGGCGTATATCTGCCGTTTGGTAGAGGTGTTTCGGGAGGTCAGGCGGGTACTCACGGACGACGGGACGCTTTGGCTGAACATTGCCGACAGCTATGCCGGAAGCGGAAAGGGAATATGGAAAGGGGCAACGGAGAAAACGGACTGCAAAAATAATTACCGTGCCGATACGACGGCGGCGATTCACGGAATGCCGGTTGTATGGGACGGAATCAAGGCAAAGGATATGATTGGAATCCCGTGGATGCTTGCTTTTGCACTCCGCGCGGACGGATGGTATCTGCGTTCGGATATTATCTGGAACAAGACAAACGGTCTGCCCGAAAATGTAAAGGACAGACCGACAAAATCCTATGAACATATCTTCCTGCTTACGAAATCTCCGAGGTATTACTACGACGCCGAAGCCATTGCGGAACCGATACAGCCTTGCAGTATTGCAAGATACGAAAGAGGGCGTTCCGACCACACCAAATATAAAGGTTTCAACGGTAATCAGTCGATCAACGAAAAACGGGAACGCGGTCAGGAATGCAAGAAGTTGACGCGCAACAGGCGGGATGTCTGGAATCTCAGCACCAATTCGTATAGGATGGACGGGCATTTTGCTATGTTTCCGGAGCGATTGGTGGAGCCGTGCATCCTTGCAGGGTGTCCTGTCGGCGGAGTGGTATTGGATCCATTCTTGGGCAGCGGAACAACCGGGGCGGTTGCCAAACGGCTCGGACGGCAGTATATCGGGATTGACCTGAACCCTGCGTATTGCCGGGCGGCAGAAGATCGGATTCGTGAAATCCCGGATAGCGGGGAACGGGAGCTTACGGAGGAACGGAAAAACGATGGAAATTAAAATCAACAAAGGTGCGACTCGTTCTTGACTGAAAAGGTCAGGCACAAATGAAATTCAAGCGAATGGAAAGGAGCGCAAAAATCAATTGGAGAACTGATAACCCGATGGGTGGAATGATGGAGTAACGTCCAGAAACGCCTACCATAACACTCCGACTGGCATTATTACGAAAGAAAAATGTCAGAAGCTCGGTAAAGGCGGCAGAGAGCTACCGTAGTATGCGTTAAATATTATGGCGCAAACCGAAAATTATTCAGAGGTGAATAACGTAGTCTATATGCCGGTGGTCTAAAAAATCTTCATGGTGAGAATGTCATATCGACTGACGAACTTGCGAATGTACGGGTCTAAATGATTACCGCATAGAAATGTGTGGGACGGTTGTAACCGCGCAGGTGTGGTTGAGTAAAATTCTTAGTTATGAAAAACCATATTGTGTTAAAGGCACAAACAAGCCTGCAGGCTCATAGCAAGCACCTAAAAGGGTATATGAAAAGATAGGGTTATCGGAACGAGGAAAGGCATTGGGTTCTTTTGAGAATAGACGGACGAAAAAAATAAGCCGTCAAACCAATGCTGAAAAGAGGAGATCGAACCAGTGAAACTCTTGTAATGAGAGTGGAGGAATGGTCTCCAGTCAATTTCAAAAATAATATGTTATTCAATCGCAATAGGGATTGCGAGTATGACGAAAAGGGTCGCTCTAAGAAAGGAGTGATGCCCTATGCCAAAGAAGAAACAATCAAAGCCACTTTGTGTTGATGAATTACGGCACATGGAATACTACGGAATGCAACAGATTTTCGACGATTTGTATGCAAAAAGCAAAGCGGGAGAGATATTTACAGATTTGCTGTCACTGATCTTATCCCGTGAAAACATTCTGCTTGCATATCGAAATATCAAAACCAACGCAGGAAGTAATACTCCGGGAACAGACGGTATTACCATTGTAGATATTGGGAAATTATCCTCTGAGGCTGTAGTTGAAAAGATTCGGTTTATTGTGACCGGAAGTCAACACGGATATCGTCCCAAACCGGTAAGAAGAAAAGAAATTCCCAAACCTTATGATCCATCGGCTACCCGACCTTTGGGAATCCCATGTATGTGGGACAGACTGGTACAGCAGTGTATCAAACAGGTGATGGAGCCTATTTGCGAAGCGAAATTCAGTAACAACAGTTATGGATTTCGCCCCGGAAGATCAGCGGAACACGCCATTCAAAGATGCTATTGCCTCATGCAACTGACGAAATTGCACTATGTTGTTGAGTTCGACATCAAAGGCTTCTTTGATAACGTAAATCACTCGAAACTTTTGAAGCAAATATGGACATTGGGAATAAGGGACAAGCATCTCATTTGGATTTTGAAGCAAGTCTTGAAAGCACCCGTAAAAATGCCGGACGGTAAAATTGTCATTCCTGAGAAGGGGACACCACAGGGCGGTATTATTTCGCCGCTTTTGGCAAATGTTGTGCTGAATGAACTTGACCACTGGGTGGAGAGTCAATGGCAAAAACACCCGGTGATTCAGAAGTACAGTGCAAAGGAAAATTCAACCGGATCGCTCAACTACGGGAATGGCTACAAAGCTATGAAGAAAACCAATCTGAAAGAGATGTATATCGTTCGTTATGCAGATGATTTCAGAGTGTTCTGCCGTACCAAAAATGATGCCGACAAAACGAAGATAGCAATCACAAAATGGTTATCTGAAAGGCTGAAATTAGAGGTTTCAGAGCAGAAAACGAGAGTTGTAAATGTAAAACGCCGATATTCCGATTTTCTTGGTTTCAAAATGAAAGTCCACCTCAAGGGACAGAGGTATGTTGTTAAATCTCATGTGTGTGATAAGGCAGTAAAAAAGCAAAAGCAGAAATTGATTGAGCAAGCCAAAAGAATTGCCAACCCGAAATATGGAAAAACAGAACGCGATGAAATTATGCTGTATAATTCAATGGTTATGGGATTGCAGAATTATTACCGCATAGCAACGCATATCAGTCTTGATTTTTCCAAACTTCAATACGCAGTTCGACTTGTACTGAACAATCGGCTCAGGAAAAACAGAACTTGCAAATTGCGTAGAACGGGCAGACAACTGACGAAAAACGAAAAAGAAAGATACGGAGAGTCAAAGCTAATACGTTTTGTTGCTGGCACGGGAGAACCAATATATCCTATTGGTTGTATTCAGCATAAAAAACCAATTGCCATGGCGTTTAACAGTTGTATCTATACGGTAGAAGGTAGACAAAAGTTGCATGATAACCTCAGAATAAGCATCGGGTTATTATTGAAAATTATGCGACAACCCGTTTACGGAAACAGTGTGGAATATGCTGACAACCGCATATCACTTTTTTCTGCTCAATGGGGTAAATGTGCAATAACGGCGCGGAAGTTTGAGGATGTGGATGATATCCATTGTCATCACAAAATACCGAAAAGTGCGGGTGGAACTGATAAGTACGGCAATCTGATGTTGGTTCTCATGCCTGTTCACAAGCTTATTCACGCGACCGAAAGCAATACAATCTGCAAGTATCTTTCCCTGCTGAGGCTGACTGACCGGCAGATAAGATTAGTCAACAAATATCGGGAAATGGCAGGACTCAAACCAATAACTGCACCACACACCTAAAATCTATTACGAAATAATTTCTTCGATTGGTGATTGAATAAACACAGAAACTTTTGAAATTGATGGAACGCCGTGTGCGGGGAAACTTGCATGCACGGTGTGGAGCGGGGGAAAACTCGGAGATTATCTCAAAGAGTTACCTATCGCTATAAATCAAAGAATACACCGAAACAATGTTTTTCGGCTTATCGGTGCGGCAGTTCATTTTCGCCCTGCTTGCCTGTGGCGCGGCAGTCGGCATCTATTTCGGATGCCGTTCCTTTCTGGGAACGGAAACGCTTTCATGGCTTTGCATGGTGGGAGCCGCGCCCTTTGCGGCGCTCGGTTTTATCCGATATAACGGTATGACAGCCGAGCAGTTGGTGCGGGCATGGTTTCGCTCAGAGGTGCGGATGCCGCGCAGACTGTTGTTTCGGGGAACAAATACGCTCGCAAGAGCAGAAAAGAGAGGAAACAAATGAGCCTTTTCGGACACAAACAGAAAACGGTGGAACCGGATGCTATCCCGACTACCGTGGAACAGGCAATTCCCATCCGCGATGTATGCGAGGATGGGATTTTTCTTGTAGGGCGGAATCTTTGGTCAAAGACCTACCGTTTTACCGATGTCAATTACGCAACGGCATCCAAGGAGGATAAGGAGGGAATGTTCTTTGCCTACTCCGAAATCCTGAATACTTTTGACGCCGGAGCTATGACCAAGATTACGGTCAACAACCGACGACTGAATCAGACCAAGTTCCGCGAAAACAATATGCTGGAGCTTCAGGGCGATTCGCTTGACAAATACCGCAACGAATATAACCGTATTCTCGCGGGTAATGCCAATCTGTCAAACGGCATTACACAGGACAAGTACCTGACGGTTACGGTAGAAAAGAAAACGGAGGAGGAAGCGCGGGCGTATTTCAACCGTATCTCTGCCGAATTTGCGGCGTTGTTCGCAAAGCTCGGCTCAAAATTTGAGGAGGTCACAGCGGAAGAGAAACTCCGTATCCTGTTTGACTTTTTCCATTACGGTGCGGAGGACGATTACCATTATGACGCGGGGCTTTATGCACAGCGTGGATACAGCTTCAAGGATGCCATTGCACCGGACTGTCTGGAATTCCGTACCGACTATTTCAAAATGGACGGGCGATACGGCAGGGTATTGTATCTGCGTGACTATGCCAACTTTATCAAGGACAGTTTCATTGCGGAGCTGACCGACATCGACCGAGGTATGATCCTTTCTATCGATGCAAGCCCCATTACAACAGAGGCCGCCGTGAAATTGGGTGAGAATAAGCTGCTTTCGGTGGAAACCAACATTTCCAATTGGCAAAGAAAGCAGAACAGCAACAATAACTTTTCCGCTACCGTTCCGTATGACATGGAGCGTCAGCGTGAGGAGAGCCGTGAGTTTCTCAATGATTTAGTAGCCCGCGATCAGCGCATGATCCCGGCGCTCATTACGCTGGTGCATACGGCAGATACCAAGGAGCAGCTTGACGCGGATACCGAATCCATCCGGCAGTGTGCGAGAAAACACCTGTGTTCTCTGAATATCCTCCGCTGGCAGCAACTTGAGGGGCTGAATACGGTTTTGCCTTACGGCGCACCAAAGTTGGGTATCCGCAGAACGCTGACAACGGAATCGCTGGCGGTGTTTATGCCGTTCCGCGTGCAGGAGGTCTGTCACACGGGCGGCATTTATTTTGCCAATAATGCGATTTCAAAGAACCTGATTATGGTCAACCGCGCGGAGCTGCTCAACGGCAACAGCTTCATTACCGGCGTGTCAGGCTCGGGCAAGTCGATTCTGGCAAAGCAGGAGATCATCAATCTGTTCCTGTCGGATAAGGACGCGGATATTATTATCATCGACCCGGAGCGCGAGTACGGCAAGATCATGGATGCTTTCGGGGGAGAGAACATTGAAATCTCGGCAACGAGCAAGAATCATATCAATGCAATGGACATCAATATGGACTATGCCGACGGGCAAAATCCCGTTACGCTGAAATCCGAGTATATGCTGTCCCTGTGTGAGCAGGCGGTATGCGACCTCGGACCGAAGCAAAAGTCACTTATTGACCGCTGTACGGCAAATCTGCTGAACGGATATATGCGAAGCGGCTTTTGCGGTAGGGCACCGACGCTGAGAGATTTCTATGAAGAACTCAAAGTACAGCCGGAACCCGAAGCAAAGGATATTGCGCTGTCGCTTGAACTCTTTACAAGCGGCAGTCTTGATACCTTTGCGGGTGAAACCAATGTAGACACCAAGAACCGCCTGATCTGCTATGACATTCACGATCTCGGCAGAGCACTGATGCCTATCGGGATGCTTGTGGTGCTTGATAATATCCTCAATCGAATTACCGCAAACAAGGCGCGGGGCAGAAAGACCTATATCTTCATTGATGAAATCTATCTCCTTTTCAAGCATGAATACTCCGCAAACTTTCTCTTTACCTTGTGGAAGCGTGTCCGTAAGTACGGTGCGTTCATTACAGGTATTACGCAAAATGTCGAGGACCTTCTGCAAAGCCATACGGCAAGAACCATGCTGGCAAATTCTGAGCTTGTGGTCATGCTCAATCAGGCAGCGACCGACCGCGAGGAGCTGGCAAGTCTGATGGGAATTTCGGATTTGCAGATGGGATATATCACGAATGTAGATGCAGGACACGGACTTGTCAAGATCGGTGGGGCGTTGGTGCCTTTCGTAAACAAGGTGCCGAAGGATACAAAGCTCTATGCCTTGATGACAACCAAATTCGGTGAATGAATAATCGCTTTGGGCGGCAGCAATGCCGCCCGTTTTTTATGGAGGAAGATTGTGAGTAAAGAAAAACTCTATATTGTTTCTCTGTCAGGCGGAAAGGATTCTACGGCAATGCTTTTACGCTTGATAGAAGAAAAGCGCCCGATTGATCGGATTCTGTTCTGTGATACCGGGCTTGAATTTCCGCAAATGTATGACCACCTGAATAAGCTGGAGCAGTATATCGGCAGAAAGATTACCCGCTTGAAGGCGGAATACAGCTTTGAGTATTACTTTTTGGAATATATGCCGAAACGAAAAAATCCCGCACTGCGGCAGTACACGGGAAACAGTTGGGCAGGACCGAATAATCGGTGGTGCACAGGACGACTGAAAATCAATGTGGTAAATAAGTATCTGAAAGAACTAAAAAAGAATTACGATGTGGTTGAATATATCGGAATTGCCGCCGATGAGCCGAAGCGGGTGAAACATGCGTGTTATCCGCTTGTAGAATGGGGGATGACGGAAAAGGACTGCCTTGATTATTGTTATGCGCACGGCTTTGATTGGGGTGGGTTGTACGAGATATTTCACCGCGTGTCATGTTGGTGTTGCCCCTTACAGCCCCTGTCCGAATTGCGCAAGCTGTATGAGTGTTTCCCTGAATTGTGGAAACAATTGCGGAAATGGGACGATGGCACATGGCAGAAATTCCGTGCGGATTACTCGGTACGAGAGCTGGAGATGAGGTTCGAACTTGAAAAAGAGTGGCTGGCGGCCGGTAAGAATATCCGCTGCCGGAATTTTTACACCGAACTGAAGGGGCGGATAATGAAAAAACAGGATGTGCCGATATGAAAATAAAAACAAGGGAATCCCTCAGAACCATAAAAACCTTTGACCGGGCGAAAACGCTCGGTCAAAAGGTTAAAAATGGGGCAGGGGAGGTAAAAGAGTACGGCGAAGAATTACAGAACACGCGCTACGGGAGTGCAAACGAATATGCCGGCAATGCGGTTGAGAACACCGAAAGGCGCACGGCAAGAAATGTTGCCTATGGTGCAGGTAAGATCGGGAATTGGGGACTGAAAGAAACGCGAAAGAACATCCTGAAATGGTGTAACCGCCCGAAGAAGTTCAAAGTGAAGGTACAGCAGCCGAAACAGCTTCCCGCTCCCAAGCGCCCTGCTTTACCATCTGCGAAAACAACGGCAAAAACGGCGCAGAAGGGTGTAAAGACCGCACAGCGAACAGCTAAGGCGGCGACGAAAACCGCAAAAGTGACCGTAAAAGCTGCGCAGAGGGCGGTGCGGGCGGCAAAAGCAGCGGCGAAGGCAACCGTGAAATTTGTAAAGGTTGCGGCAAAAGCCATTGTTGCCGCCGTAAAAGCTACGGCAGCGGCAATCAAGGGAATTGTAGCGGCAATTGCCGCAGGCGGTTGGATTGCCGTTGTAGTCATTCTCCTGATCTGTATGATCGGGCTTGTGGTAGGATCGGTGTTCGGCATTTTTGCTCCAAACCCGGATAACGAAAACAGTATCACGATTGTTCAGACGGTACGCGAAGCAAATACGGCATACGAGGCACAGATCGCGGAGATAAAGAGCCGATACGACTATGATATGTGCTTTGTAACGGGTAATCCATGTGAGTGGAGTCTTGCTATCGCTGTATATGCCGTCAAGACAAATCGGACAGAAGATGTTGTGACCTTTGACGATGAAAAAGCTGAGGTTCTGAAAGAAATCTACCGTCGCTTGAATCGTATGGACATTCACACGGAGCAGATCCTGGTGAAAGAAACGCACCTTGAAACACAGGAAGACGGAAGCGTTGTCCCGGTTGAGCAGGAGGTTGTGAAAACTTATTTGTATATTGACACGGTTTCTCTAACCGCAGAAGAAGCGGCGAACCTTTACGGCTTTGATACGAAGCAAAGGGAACAGCTTGATACGCTGATGAGCCAAGATTTTGACGAAATGTGGGCGGTGTTGGTCGATTGATCGACACCGTATTACATAATATACACAATAAACTTTTTGAAAGTTTAAAAAAATTATTTTTTCTTGTTAGGTTTTTGAGTTTATTGATGATTTCATAAGTGAATGATAAATATAAGGAGTGAAAACTATGCGTAAATTTATCTCAACCATTCTATTGCTCACGATGATTCTTGCATTATGTTCGTGTAATGCAGACTCCGCCCCCAACGGCTCTGAATCATCAACCACACCCGGAACAAATACCGTTGATCCCGGCACAGACACGACTGACCCCGGTACAGATACCACCAATCCCAGCACAAACACAACCGATCCGGGAGCAGATACTACCGACCCCGGCAATAATACGGGCGAGCCTGCTGAAATCGACAAAGCGTATATGTTGAGTATCATTGATCGTATTTATAACGCAGCAGAAGGAAGTGTCTACAAAGGATATTATTTAGGTGAACATAGAGATGAAATGATCAAGCAGGGTAATATCTCGGAAAAAGGTAGTTCCCGCTATTTTGGTGTGTCACTTGAATTTATTGCTGCCGTATATTCGGAAGCCAATCAAAAAGCTGTCGCATACTCGATGTGCCTGCTCCGCGCAAATGACGACGCCAATATTGAGCAAATCAAAACGGCAATCAAGGATAATGCCAATCCGAACAAATGGGAATGCGTGACGGCAGAAAAGGTTATTGTAGAATCCAACGGCAAATATGTAATTTTGATTATGGCAGATAGTGCCGAAGCCGAAGCATTGAAAGCGGCATTTCTGTCCTTGAATCTCGACTGATGGTTTTTTCAAGCATTTCATTTTTATACCTTTTCCTACCGACCGTCATCATACTGTACTATGCCGTTCCCCAAAAACTGAAAAATTATCTTTTGTTACTATCGAGCCTTGTATTTTATTATATCGGCGGTCAAAAATTGATATGGATTATGCTCGTATCAATCACGCTGAATTATCTTTCTGCGTTGTTGATTGAAAAAATGCGGAGTACACGGTATGCAAAACCAATCCTCGTTGTATCGGTCATATTAAATCTGGCATTGCTCGGATATTATAAATACTTCGGCTTCTTTGCCCAAAATATCAATTCGATTTTCGGAGATACAATATCCATACCGAATATCGTTTTGCCTATTGGGATCAGTTTCTTTACATTTCAAGCTATGAGCTATACGGTAGATGTCTACCGAGGAACTGTCAGCGCGGCGAAAAACCCATGTACTGTCGGAGCTTATGTTACGCTTTTTCCACAGTTAATTGCCGGTCCGATTGTCCGATATAGCGAAGTGGAAAAGGAGCTTAAAAGCAGAACGCACAGCCTTTCGGATTTTTCATACGGCGTGAGGCGATTTTGCATAGGGCTTGGGAAAAAGGTCTTGCTTGCCAACAACTTGGCGGCTCTTGTGAAAACCGCTACCTATACGGACGAAAAAACCGTTCTGCTCTATTGGATGTCGGCAGTCGCCTTTACTCTGCAAATTTACTTTGATTTTTCGGGCTACTCGGATATGGCAATCGGACTATGCCGTATGTTTGGTTTTCATATCGGTGAAAATTTCAAATATCCGTTTATCTCGTCAAGCATAACAGAGTTTTGGCGAAGATGGCATATATCTCTCGGCACATGGTTTCGGGACTATGTGTATATCCCGCTTGGAGGAAACAGAGTTAAAAAATATCGGTGGTTTATCAATATTACCGTTGTTTGGTTTCTAACCGGCTTGTGGCATGGTGCGGCTTGGAACTTTGTGTTATGGGGTGCAAGCTACGGTGTTCTCCTCATTATCGAAAAGCTGTTTTTGAAAAAGCATCTTGATAAACTTCCGAAATGTGTTGGACTTGTATATACGCTGTTCTTTACGATTGTCGGATTTACAATTTTTAACGCAAGCAGTATAAGCGAGGCGGGACAAATACTTTCTGCTATGTTTGGCACTTCGGGACTTGCGTTATTTGGAGAGCAATCGCTATATTTGTTAAGAAGCTATGCGGTTACATTCCTAATAGCATTTATCGCATCCACACCATTGAGTGCTTTCCTCGGAAACAAATATAAGGATTCGCTTGCGATCACAATAGCCGAGCCGATCTGTGCTGCCGCTTTATTGATTATTTCAACAGGCTACCTTATAGACGGCTCTTTCAACCCATTTATCTATTTTCGATTTTAAGGAGCGTGCTTATGAGAAACAGAATAAAAGAAATATGCATGGCTTCTATGTTCGTACTGATTATAGTGGGATTTGGAATTGCATTTTTGTTGTCGCCGGATAAGGAAATTTCCACGAGTGAGCGAAGAAAACTATCAACATTTCCCGATATATCTTTGGCTTCCATACAAAACGGAGAGTGGTTTGAGAAGTTTGAAGATTATTCGCTCGACCAATTTCCGTTGCGTGATAACTTCCGAACAATAAAGGCGGCAGTTGAATACGGGATATTTATCAAGGCAGATAACAACGATATTTATATTTCAAATGGCTATGTTTGCAAAATGGATTATCCACTTGATGAAGATGCGATTGTAGAAGCCTGCGAAAAGCTGAATGACATATATGATGCTCTTTTTGAGGGGGCAGATGCTTATTACAGTATTATCCCGGATAAGAATTACTTTCTTGCAGATGAAAGCGGTCATTTGAGCTATGATTATGATGTGCTGTTTTCTTTGATGGACAGCAATCTTGATAGCCAAATGAAATATGTTGATATTGCTTCCGAACTTGAAATCGGGCAATACTACAAAACCGATTTGCATTGGCAACAACAAAGCATTATACCCGTTGCGGATCATCTTTTGTCCGAAATGAAAATGGCATCTCCCGAAAGGGATTATACTTTCACTACACTTTCGCCCTTTTACGGTGCGTACTTCGGTCAAGCGGCATTACCGATCTCGCCCGATGAACTAATCTATTTAAGCAATTCCGTACTTAACAACTGCACCGTTTATAATCCCTTGAAAAATACATATTCCACGATATACGAAACATCGTCTTTTAGCGGAGTTGACCCGTATGATGTTTTCTTGTCGGGAGCAGAGTCAATCTTGGTTATCGAAAATCCTAACAATCCACAAGGTGACGAGCTATATATTTTCCGAGATTCGTTTACCTCGGCTTTGTCACCATTGTTGATTGAAAGCTGTTCCAAAATTGTCTTGATTGATCCGCGCTATATTGCACCCGAAAATGTTGCAAAATACATAGAGCTATCTGAAAATTCAAAGGTGTTGTTTATGTTCAGCACGACAATTTTGAATAAAGGCTATCTGTTCAAATAATCATATAGAATTTTTCCTCGAAAAATGTTATAATAAATATATTCGTTTTTTTGTTAGTTTTTTGCGGAAATAAATGATCTATGAGCGAGGAGGAAAGCGATATGTTTTTCATATCTTTTATTGCCGACCATAATGAGGCAAACACCTTAAAATACGATGAAGAATATGTCGTTAAACTGTATTCGGATATGATATACGGGATTTCTCTTTCTCAACTGAAAAACACGCACGATGCTGAAGATGCTCTGCAAGAAACATTTTTTACATACTTTAAGAAGAATGAGCGATTCAAAGATGAAGAACACCGAAAAGCGTGGCTAATACGAGTGACACTTAACTGTTGTAAGCGAATTATTGCATATAATCGCAAGCACTTTAGCATTTCCATAGACGAAGTCGTCGTGCCGTGTGAACTTGAAACCAAAGAAGATAATTGCGTTTATAACGCAGTTCTATCTCTGCGGGAGAAGTACAGAACGGCTATATATCTGTTTTACTTTGAAGATCTGCCGGCAAAAGAAATTGCGAGAATTCTGAAAACAAGCGAAGCAAATATATTTATGAGATTATCTCGTGGACGAAATATGTTGAAAGAAAAGCTGGAGGGAGTTGTTGATTTATGAATTATGGTTTCAAAAGAATAAAAGATCAAATTAAGCCGCGTGATGAAGTGGTAAACGACACAATTGAAAGGTCGAAACATATTAAAAGAGATCATCCACAATCTGTTGTGCTAACGAGAATTACAACATTTGTTTCAATCATTTGCATTTTTGTAATCTGTTGCTTTGCAATCCCGTATATTGCCAATTTCGGAGGTACACAAATCCCCCTGGATAGCACAAATAACAATGAAACAAATCCGCCGATAGAATTGCCAGAGGGGGCGATGTCTTTTAACGAGGGTGTGACGATCAGTGCCGAACTAAACAAGCTGATGAACACCGCCGATAAAAGCGAATTGCTGTCTGTTAAAATCAAAGTAGTTGATCTCACCGAAGCGTATGAGGACGATTACAAGTCCATTCAGTATGACGGAAAAACATACGAAGAATGGTGGGAGGAATACGAAATCGTCAATGCGAGAATGATCGAGATTGACGGTATGCTGAAAGACGGCCCCAACGCAGAGCTTGAAGCGGAATACAATGCTTGTGTTGAAAAGAGCGAAGAAATAAACATCATTTTGTCCGATATACAGAAAAAGCAAAAAGCAGAGTCCATTCAAAAGGAAATAGAGTTTTTCAAAACGCTTGGAATTGAGACGGAATATAAGGGAGGTTATTTAGTTGCCGATCTCAATGTGGAGCAAATCAAGAGTATCGGAGGTGGTATGTGCGACTATTATATTGATGTAGCCCAAAAGACAGAGGAAATGGAAGAAATGCATTAAAAAATTGCATTTAACGAATTACTGAAAAGAAAGGAGAGTTCTAATGAAAAAGAGAAATATTCTTGTTACAATTCTTGCTATTGTAATGATGTTCCAATGTTCTATCGGTATTATGCCGGTAAATGCAGTAACAACTGCGGAAAAGAAGGTCGATGCAAGTATTGATGACGATGTGTATTCTTCGGCAACTTATGAGGATGGTAAATACTTGGTTTGCTTGTGGAGAGACAGTATTTCGGAGTCTGTAATTGAAAAGAAATTGCTTGAAGATTACAATTACGATGCATCTATATATGAGAACGAGGACTTGTATAATGCTACTGTCTATTCAAGAATTGCCAATGAGGAAGCAGCCTTGTATGGTTACAGTAGTGCCTATCAGAAGGATGGCGGTTTGGTAGCTGATGAAACGCTTGAAACCTTAATTTACAACAGAGTGTCTGAAGATTACGATGCATATACAGTAGCTAAGAGAAAAACGATTACTTCTTTGTATAAAGAAGATACCGATGCCTTTGTGAAGCAATATGTTGATGAAAAGTCCGATGTAGTATATACCGGCTCCTATTCGAGTACAATTATTCTCTATGCGACTAAAGCGGAAATTGAATACTATGCCCAAAAAGCAGATGTAAATCGAATTTCGACATTTGTTGATGAACTTCAAGAGCCCTCCCTATTTGATGTTCAAACAGATATTGGGACGGATGCTATCGTAGGTACACGGAGTACTGCGTATAATTCGGGAAGTGGGTATCGCGGAACGAATGTAAAGGTTGGCATATCGGAAGCGGGTTCTGGACGATATAATCCGTCGGCAACTCAATTGGCACCGATCCCAAGTACGCAGTTACAGTATGTTGCAAATCAAAGAGCAGATGGTACATATATAACTCCTACGGTGACAGCACACGCAACGATGGTTACAACACTTATTGTTGGACAAGCCGTGACCGTAAACGGACGATTGTATGAGGGTGTTGTTCCCAAGGCTACTGTGTATCAGATGCCCGTTGTGTATTCCACTGATGTTATGCGAGGAATTTCGCAGTTGGCTAACCTTGGCGTGAGTGTGATTAACTACAGCGGAGGAAGTGGCAACACTTTGGACTATGCATCGTATGACCAAGAGATTGATAATATCTTAAAATCGTCGGGTGTGTCGTTTGTCGTTTCCGCCGGAAATACGGGAAACAATGATCCCGAAGACGATCCGGAGAATCCTCAGTATCCATGCATTACGAGTCCCGGCAAGGCATATAACGCAATCACCGTTGGCAATTTGCGTACAAAATCCGGAGCTTACACATCGCTTTCTCCCATATATTCGATGAGTTCGTCATCTTCTTATGATGAGTTGAGCCATATTGCCAACAAACCGGATATTTCTGCTCCGGGTTCAAGCATTGCATATGTTTCGTCGGGAACAACGATCACTTCTATGTCGGGTACGAGTTGCGCGGCTCCGTTGATTACAGGAATTGTCGCACAGTTGCACCAAGCAAGAGTGTTAACGAAAACGAATCCGACAAGAACAAAGGCAACGCTTTTGCTTGGCGCATCAAATGCGGATATATCAACTACAAACAACACCGTTCACGGTAATTATTGGTTCAGAGATCGTAGTGGGGCAGGACTTGCAAACGCTCCAAAAACAATCGATGCAGCATTGGATTATACATACAACACATATTCAATCAATTTGAATACTGTAGAGGACGGCAAAGAATATATTTCCTCCTCTAAATATTTGGATGTTGGAGATACTATTCGCGTTGTTATGGCGTTTGATAAGGCAGAGGATGGAAGCATCCCGAGTAACGGGTATGTTACAGACATTGATCTGCGGATACTCGATGCAAATGGAAATATCAAGGCTTCTTCGATATCAAGTTATAACAATGTAGAAATTATTGAATATACGGCAACAATCGCTGGTGATTATAAAATTTGTGTAAGAGTTCATGATCATATTGAGGCTACAAGTGCAGTATATTTGAAAGTTGCTACTGCGTGGTATATCGAATAAATTAGCACAATTTGAGTCGAATAGTTTTAAGCGCAAAGCCCATAGCTACTTTGGCAGCTATGGGCTTTGCCCTGCAACGAAGTTGCTATCATGAATGTGAGCATACAGGTTCTTTAATAAATGGCATGGTTGTTAAGACTGATAGGAGGTAACAAGGTACTGTCAAGTATTTTTCGCAAATTCGACTCTGAAAAAATGAAGTTATGCGCCGGAAAGCCCGGCGAGGGGGCTGCGAAGCCCCGCTTGATTGCCGCAGAGCATATGACGGCAGCGGTGTCAGGGGCGGCGAAGCCGTTCATCTTGACCCTTGACTCCGCCGGCGGCATATGCTATTTGATTGCTGCACTTATGCCACTCCTGTTGCGGCTTCGGTCAGATATTTCATACATAGATACCGCTTTGTTCCCCACTCCTTTCCCGACACATACCGCAGTCTGGCGCAAACCAGCATCAGAGCAGACTTTCCGTCCGGGAAAGTGCCGACAACGCGGGTTCGTCTCCGGATCTCACGGTTCATGCGCTCAATAACATTGTTTGTGCGGATCTTCAGCCAGTGCTGGGACGGAAAATCCATATAGGTCAGCGTTTCCTCAATCCCGTCCTCCACCTTTTTCGCCGCTTCCTTCAGCTTCATCGCGCGGAGCTGCTCTACAACGTCTTTTGCTTTCTTCCGCGCCGCATCCTTGCTCTCCTGTGTATGGATTGCCTTGAGCATTCTTGACACCTCACGCGTATGCTTCCGCGGGGTTACGGAGAACACGTTCCGGTAAAAATGCACCGTACAACGCTGGTATTTTGCCTCCGGGAAGACCTCTGCCACGGCATTGCACATTCCGAGGCATTTGTCTCCCACTATGAGCTTTACACCCTCCAAACCGCGTTCTTTGAGCCAGACAAGGAAGCTTTTCCAGCTTTCCGCATCTTCTTTCATGCCTTCCGCAGCTCCGATGACCTCACGGTAACCGTCCTCATCCACGCCGATTGCCACCAGAATGCTGACATTTTCAAACTCTCCGCCCCAATTTCGCTTGAGATAAATCCCGTCCACATAAACATACGGATATTTTCCGGACAGCCGGCGGTTGCGCCATTCCTCAATATGCACATACGCTTTCTGATTCAGATCACTGATGGTGGAAGCCGACACCCGACTGCCCCAAAGGGCTTCCGAAATATCCTCCACACGCCGGACCGAAACACCGGCGAGATACATCTCGATCAGGGCTTCCTCAACCGAGCTTTCACGGCGGCGGTAGCGCTCAATGATGGCTGTTTCAAACGGTACACCTTTCAGCTTCGGGATATTCAGCGTTACCTCTCCGGATGTGGTTGTCAGCTTGCGGCTGTAGTGTCCCGAACGGTACCCCTGCCGTGATTCGGTGCGTTCATATTTTGCCGCACTCGTCAGTTCCTCTGCTTCCTTGTTCAACAGCGCATTCAACGTTTCCTCCACGCTGTTTCGCACCATTTCTTTCAATTCGCTCTTGACAGTTTCCTCGTTTAGTTGTATAATAGGCTTGGACATGTTCCCTGAACTCCTTTCGAATGTTTTGTGTAGCGACTTCATTCTACCAGAGTTTTGTGAGCATGTCTATATCTTTTTGGCTCTTTTTTGTTTTTGCGAAAAATATTATACCTTATCAATGTCTGTAGCTTTCCTGCAAACATTTCCGTAACAGAGTGTAAATCCGACTGCGACATTTTTCAATACAGGATCCCGGGCTTGGACTCCCGGATCGCTTTGTGCTGTTTCAGTTCAAATCCTTCCAACAACCAACGGACCTCCTGTTCTGACAGCAGCCTTGCTTCGGTTTCGTTCCGAGGCCAACGGAATACGCCATTATAAAACCTCTTGTTGAGCAGAAAGAATCCGTCGCCTTCCCACAAAAGACCTTTGATTCGATCTCTGCACTGACCGCAGAACAGATACCAGACCCTTGTTGAACGGATCTGGTGACAGACTGCCCTGTACTACGGCGGCGTGAGGTGTTTCACTAACTGTACCGTTATCCATAACACTCATTCTTTAGCACATATATTCCCGGACTTTTCTGAACCGGTGATAGTATGCGCCTTTGCTGATTTCCAAATTCTCGCACCATTCGTCTACGGTCAGTCCTTGCTCTTGACGCTCCTGTATCTGTCGTTGCCATTCTGCTAATTGTACTTCCCGCTTTACCACTGCGACTGCCTGACTTGTTTCCTTCATCTCTCCTTTTCCTCTCTGTGATACTTTTTCGTACTTCAACGAACTTTAACATACTACAATCTACTTCAATTGTAGTTCGTTGCACTTCGTTAGGGCGGGTTGTACTTCATTGTACCACATTGGGGTAAGATTTTAAAGGTGCGGGTTTATTTGGGGCTTACTATCTGAATACATACATATATTGTTCTTTGTTGATATTTCCGGAGATACCCGGACGATCAAAAAGACCGTCCGGGCAGTAGCTATGTCAATAAATGACTTACTATGGTTCTACAACCATTATTTTGCTTGAACATGCTCTACAATATATTGTTGCATGGACATTTCATATATGCTGTTTTTGGAAGACATATAGAATGATCTCGGTGTGACACCTTCAAATTCGGTTAACGCTAAAATATACTCATTTCCTTCCTCAACAGATCCTTTGGGAAACACAATTCTCACCAGTTCATTGAGATTGACAGAACCTTTTAAGGAAGAAGTGACCTCACAATCATAGGTACATCTATCGTCTGCTATCCCTTTATAAACTTCCTTTTCAACCTTAACTCTTAAAATGAAATCAGACTTGTTAATTACCGAAGCAATATCTGTGTCAGTTATATATGGTAAACCTTTAACTGCATTCACCTGATTCTTATCTATCATGTCTTTTGTAGCCCTTGATAAATACTCAGTCAAATTTTCTTCAACATTAATTGATTTAATTTGAGCATGCTTGATAAGTGATTCACCGTACAGCGTACTTTGAGATATGTCATTTGCCGGCATAAACAAATTGCCGCCAACATTGATATATCTATCATGTGATAGATAAACATCAACACGTCTTGATAAAACCAAGTAATATTCAAAGCCTTCTTTATATGTTAGATCAGATAGCTTATATGAATAATTTGTATTTATAATTGAGACATTATAATCTGGTACATATACAAAAATATTACCATCAACTTCTTCTCCAAGGTATCGGCTTACCACATGAAATTCGTATTCTGCATAACTGTCTTTTTTACTGACTCCGATACATCTCCCTTTAATTATGTCTGTCGCACTATTTACCAATTGTTCAAAGCTCATATATTGACTGTTTTGATCATACGCATAATGCAAACCTGTATCATTTGAATCTGAGGTATCGATATTGTAATTATTCTGATTACAAGAAATCGATGCAAACAGCATTATTAGGACAGCTGCCAAGCATAGTATTTTTTTCATATTGACCTCCAAAATTAATTATAAAATTGTTTGAGATAGGCAATCTCTTCGGGCTTCAAAGTATAGGCACTATGGCAATATGGATACATTACATTGTTTTTTATCTGAGAATGTCCAAAATATCCCAACGCATGTCCAAACTCATGCACGACGATTTCTTTTTGAGTAGGATCATCATAGCCCAGTGAAAGAATATATATTTTTGCACTTGACATTCTATAAATTGATTTACAGGAATCTCCCCAATACGTCGTGGTACCATCAGAGTAGCAACTCCATGAAGTTAATCCAACTGTTGTAGAATCGAATTCCACATTCATAAATGTTTGAAAAAATTCTTTTGTTGCACCATAGCACTTTATATCTGCAGTATCTTCTATACCAGACGGAAAATCAATACATAGGGCATTCTTCCACTGATTGACTGCACTATTAACTCCGTTATTAAAATAAAATGTAGATGACAAATCAATCTTTTCAGTGTATAATGACGGATTATGAGTCCAATATCCCACACCATTAGAATCTGAATTCCATGATTGCAGAATTGTTTTATACAAAAACCACTCATCCTTATAACTTGTGTTATCAAGATATTCACGTTGTCTGATATTTAAGCCGTTATTATACAAGATATTGGTTTCCAAATCCATCACAAGATCTTTAGAGGTATAGCTTTCAGAAGATTTTGCTTTTATCTTATATGACCCATGCGATGTCAGGGTAATTCTCCACTTTTGGTTATTACTACCCGTGTACGGCTTCAGAACCAAGTCCACGTTGTCGTTCGTTTCTTTTCCGGCAGGAACGGTAATCACATAGCCGCTTGCTTGAGAAGCTATCTTGTAATAGCCGTTTCCGACATGGGTTAAATTCCACCGCTGATGATTTTCTCCACTGAGCGGCCATATTTCCATGATGCCACCATTATTAGCATATCCCGGCGCGTCGTTGTCGTCTACCTGGGCGTATCTGTCATAGTGTCTGTTCTTAATAAAATGAAGCCCCTCCATCGATTCTTCAATAGTAACGATCCACCACCAAATCAATGTGGAACTTGGATACGTAATCTTTATCTTTATTGTTCCGGGTTTCAGTGCGCGAATCCTGCCCATAGCATCAATAGTAGCTTTATCGGTAGTGGAATTGTCCGTATTTGTCACACTGTATGAGATAGGACCGTTTATTCCGATTCTGTTGTCATACATATATGCTTCATATGAAAATCGCTCACCAACGATTAGGGTCGATGCAAAGGAAATCCATCCCACCCCGTTAAGCTCTTCGCCTGTGTAGGGCTCCAAAACCCATTTAGAATAGTCTGTAATTGAATCATTCGTAAAGATTTTTGCTCCATTGATTGTATTAGACGGAGCTGTCATATAGCTCATATCTGATATTCTACCGTTCTTAACAGTATAGTAACTGCCACTTTTCGAAATACTCCACAAATTATTATACAGGATATAGTCCCAATTATCACTGGTTGACATTTTTTCAATCGTTACATCTTGTGCTGTTCCGCCTAACAAAGAATCCAATCCCATTCTGTTGTTTGTCATAGGACGTATAGTATAATAGTTCAATTGCTCGGTTGAGCCGATTGTACGAACAAAAGTGATTTTGAAAAGCTGGTTTCTGTTTGTGTCGGACGAGGCTCGAGACCATTGTTGAATTTTAGTTCCAGCTGTTACACCACCGCCGGTTGTATCAAGATACATTCCGTTTTGTGCATTTTTGATTCTGTACACACCGTTGACAATCTGAGGCTCAGTGTATGTTATTACAAAGTATGCCCTATATTCAGAACCTGCCTCATAAGATTTTAAAATAACAGAGGAATTGGTTCCCGACTGATACTTCAAGGCAATTCCAAAGTTGGAAGATGGATTAGCATACCAAGAAGCTGCTGCAGTAGTAACATCAAAAGAAGCGGTTTTAGGAGAACCGGAATAGGCTCCTCTTGCGCCCGACATATATCCGGTTGATAATCTCGTTGAAGATATATAAGTCGTGGAACTCGGTTGTGCAATATTCCAAGTCAACTCGTTTTCGCTCCAAGAGTGCATAACCTGGTAGGCTCCGGCATAAAGCTCTCCGTCTGTGATGTAACTATAATAGTAGTAATACACATAAAGATTAGCAGCATAAAATTGACATCCTGAAGGGATTGTCGGCATTGAACACCTTAAAAAAGATATACGAGAAGGAGATATCCAAAGTTCAGAGGAAGAACCGTAATTTTCCGTTGGGTTGGCAGATGAAATAAAAGTATCAAAAACAATTGCTTTTTGAATTGTAGGGTCTATTGTCACGGGAAAAGCATGTTCAGCATTGTTTAGCCAGGAAGAATCCGCCGTTATCGTAATTATATATCCATTTCTGACAGTTTCCAATGAATATTCGACATCATGTGACACACTGCCAAGAGAATCATACATATACGGTGCAGGAATATGATACTTTATTTCATTGGTATGGATATCACGAAAAACAATTTCGCCCGTTTCCTGCAATTCGGCTGTCAAGCTTTGAACCGATAAAACAAAAGAATAGGTATAGCTGATTTGAGGTGACTTTACAATAATGTTTTCTTTTACATCGTTAGACGTAAGTATATACTCAATATCTGCTGACGCGAAAACGTTCTGATACCTTACGGAAGAAGTATTCCTGACGGCGGAAGCCTCTTCAATGGATTTGCCTTCAACACTGCTAAAATCGAGTTCTTCGTGGTTGGTGATTTCAGCCATCGTTGTCGTATTCAAAATGTTAGAAATCGGAGACATGGAGATGGTATATCCGTTCTCGCTTAGGGAAATCAATGGGTCGGATGAATTTGCCGTGGCAGAAAGGCGAGTTCGACCGTCTGATGTTGAATACATGTTGTCCTGAGCGTTGAGGACAAGCCTGTTGTCAATGTCTTGCCATACGCCGTTTGAATCTTTTCTATGAACTGCCGTGCCATATGTGACGGCTTGGTATAAGCCGTTGCCGATGTCAAAATGCTTGACATTTTCTTCCCTGCGGCTAACGATCTCAGCCAGAACGGTTGTGGCTTCTACATCTGCCTTTGGCTCGATTCCACAGCCTTCTGTGGCTTGGTCGGCAGGGCTATATGAAGTCAAAATGCCTGTTGAGTTTTCGGCATATGCGGAAATCGGCATTGAGGTAACCAACAAAATCAATGTCAGAAATAAGGCGATTACTTTTGTTTTTCGTATGTTTAGTTTCATTGATTGCTCCTGTCCTTTCATATGATTGATGTTGCCAAAACACTTACCTTGTCCGCAGGCCCAACATAGCAATATGTTGCGCTAACTTGCAGGCGCAAGAGCAGAGGGCATCTGCGATTGGTGAACGGGTGAACACGTTGATTGCATCTCTTCATCATAAGGCAATCCCTCCTTGAAAAATGATAGTCAATAAAACAGCGCATAAAGACAGGCAGACAACAGTCCCCACTATCTTTATGCGCTTATGATTTTTGCCAAATAGTCTCGCCCGGACACCTCGCTTCCAAGCGAGAACAACTCAGCAACAATAAACATCACTGCACATTGTTTGCGGGATTGTTGTTCATTTTCTTTCGGCTATTATACTGCACTTGTATTATATCATACAAGTGAATGTTTTGCAATGGGGAATATCAATATTTAACACAGAAAAAGATATGTAAAAGTTAATTATTTGTGAACCCCCATTCTGGGGTTGATAAACACCACTTTCTCCAACAATAAATCTTTCAGATAATAAGCCTGGTGATGGAAACTGTTCCGGTACCGTAATCAAAGGATTTCAGTAATATCGTCCAAGACCATTTTATAGACACCCACCATACCGGCGCTCTCTTTCCGCATTATAAATTTGTTGTTCAGCTCTTTCAAATACATCCGATTCAGTGCCGAGCTAAAACGACGCCGGTGTTCAACTTGCACGACCACGGTGTTCAGTTCGACGCGACGTATTCAATAAAATAATCTTGCCAAATTACCTACGGAGGCTGGATTTAGCATGGCACTGTTGATATGTAGCCCCAATTACACCCTCGTTTTTTGTGCACAATTACCTATTGACAAAGCAAATGATGTATGATATAATGAATGCACAAATAGAACGAATCGTTCTACGATATACATGGAGGCACAGAATGGCAGGATTACGTAAAAGAAATCCCGAAACGATGAAGGAAATACAGGCGTTTGTAGAGGACTATTTCTTTGAATATCACCAATCCCCCTCCATGCAGAAGGTCGCTGACGCAATCGGTACCAGCAAATCGACGGCATACTACTACGTCATGGAAATGGCGCGAAACGGTATGCTGCACTACGATGGAAAGACCATTGAAACACCGCGTACACAGAAATCAGACTACAAGATGAACCGAGCCCCCGTTCTCGGAAGCATCGTTTGCGGTTCACCCGAACTGACGGAAGAAGACTTTGAGGAATTTGTCGCTCTTCCGGTTGCTCTTTTCGGTGAGGGAGATTTCTTTGTGTTGCGGACACATGGACATTCCATGGTGGATGCCGGGATTGATGAGGGCGATATGGTCGTTGTGAAAAAACAGGATCATGCAAACTACGGCGATATTGTGGTTGCGCTTGTGGACAATGAAACAACGCTGAAGACCTACTATCCGGAACCGGAGAACAAGAGAATCAGGTTGCATCCGGAAAATGCGAGTATGGAGGACATCGTTGTCAGAGTGTGTAATATCCAAGGAGTCGCCAAACATGTAATCAAAAAACTATAACGGGAGGACGCACGATTGGACTATTACCAGACGCACGATGAAATCGACGAGATCGGCGAAGGTCTGATCCGTAAGTATCAATATCAATCTTTTATCCAGGGAACCCCTACGGACGTAGAAGACTTTATTACATCCAATCTTGGATACCGAATTGTCTATGATCGAATTGCCGAAGGAGATGCCGGAAAAATGGCATTCCTTGCGGATGGCAAGACGGCGCTGTTACTTTGGCGGAACGGTCAGCGAGTATCGATTGTACCGCCCAAAGGACTTATCATTGTTGATGAGTACCTGCGGCAGGAGCAGAACCATAGGAAACGGCGGTTTGTTCTTGCACATGAAGCCGGTCATATACTCATGAACAGGCTCGGAAACAACCCGGTGACTTCCGCTTTCAGTCGAGAGTTTGACACGGAGAAACAGTACACAGTGAAAGAGCTTGCCGACATGTTCAGTATTGCCGAGAGCATGGCAACGGCTATGGGCGTCGCGCTTCTGATGCCCAGGTCATCCATTGTCAGATATGTCAGAAGCAGAGGTTATGAAAAAAGGATTCCGCTGTATGGCGACAGCGTGCTGTGTGCTTGCGACAGAAATGTAATCAGAGACGCAGCAAATCAATTTCAGGTATCCTACAAAAGTATGTTCTATCGTTTGAGAGAACTGAAGCTGTTTGAACCGCGAGAGCTGGATGAGTACCTGCTGAAATGCGAAGATGCCGGGGGTGTTATATGACCGTAACATCGCCCAAGTTCGTAGTTAAGATTCCGGAGGAAAACATAACGAAAAAAATCGAACGCTCCGCAAAGCAATGCGCGGACATGGAATTCCGAGAGATTTTATGTCCCTACTGCGATACCCCGCTTGTTACTGTGACAGTAAGTATGCGCGAAGGTATTCTGATTGCAAAATGTCAGAAATGCAAAGCAGCTACGCCACTGAATCTTGCCTATTTCTATGCCTCAAAAGCCTATAAGCGTCCATCGGTACATTCTGCCGAGTAAGGACAAAAACTAAATAACAAACACTTTGTAGCGAGTAAGCGGAGCCGATACAATCGGACTACCCAAGCACCGTATGAAGACAAGTAGCAGAATTTGATTCTGCCTTGTTGTCATGCGGTGCTTTTTTGTTTTGCGCTTTTTTGACCTTACTTGCTTCATACGGCTATGAGAGTCCTTTCCGAGGCTTGCGCTTTGGAAAGGATTTTTTATGTTGTCCGTGTGGCAGACCTACATAGCACGATACCCGTAATCTCCGGATTTTTGATTTCAACCACAAATTCAAAAATCAAAAGGAGATTATAAAATGAGCTGGAACAACGCTTATGAAAGAAAGAAGTTTAACGCAAGGATCAAGAGAGAAATCGCAGAATATCAGGCAGCCGGAATGACGGAAAAACAAATTGCCGAAATCGTACTGTTCGATGAAAAACAATTCCGAAACGACAGGAGATACCGGGTGCACACTCAGGAATTCTGTGAAAGCGATTTTGACGGTGACGATGGCGGAGATAACGGTAAGTCGCCATTGTACCAAAAGTACATGGGGCAGCTGACTGTATCCATTGATGACGAAAAAGTCAGCGCTGACAGATACGGTTGGATTGAAGATATAAAAAACACAGAGCTGTACACGGCTTTGAGCAATATGAGTGAGGAACGCATGGATTTACTGACATCCGTTGTTTTTGAGGGGAAAAGCATGACTGAAATAGCAAAGGAAAAAGGATTGTCGGTATCAGCCATCACACAGAGAATGGGGACTATCAAAAAATATTTGAAAAAATTTTCGGGACAACCTTAAAAAACAGTCATTCTCGCTGGCTACCACTTGAAGGGGCAAATAACCCCCTTGAGAACTTTGACAACTGAATACCCATTCATCAGGCACATTACCTGCGTTGTATGCGATGAGCGGACAAGCCAAGCTCAAGAGGTGCGCGGTGATCTCCCAAAGGAGGGAGCGATCAACACGATACCTTGAGTGAAGCGGGGTTACTACCCGCGGAGGGCGATGACAAACGCAAGGGACAATGATACTTCCGTAGCAGAAAGGCGCGGCTGGCGGAGTGCCCGGCAGAGGTGAGATTCCTATGGATTCGGTTCGTAGCCGAACACCTGATGACTTCCCATATAAAGAACACCGGGGGTGTCGAGGACAAATGCGGTGTGTTTGAGCATACGGAAATGAAGTGTTCAGGACCGGTATGCTCTGTACATACCCATTTGCCCACGGGAAGTCAGGGTATTCAGTTATACCGGGAGGGCGTATGAAAAACAGATTACAAAAGATTTTGGAAAGCGAGCATCAGGGAAAAGACAATGCGATTGTGAGTCGTGCATTAGAAGAACGGCTTGGCTGTAAGGGAACGATGATCCGCGAAATGGTCAACGAGCTTCGCAGTGCGGGAGTCCCGATTTGCAGTGACAGAAACGGCTACTACATAGCCCAAAGTCGCGAAGAACTTGACCGCACGATTGTGCAGTTGAAAAGCAGAGTAAAAAAGATTCAGTCCGCCATTGACGGACTGGAAGCAGTCAGAATGTGAAAGGAAGGTAATTACGATGATGACAAGCAGAGAGTTCAGAAGATTGGTTGTAGCAGTGTCGAACGGATACGCTGCCGCGGACAAGAGAGTGGATGCCGGAAACCGCGAGGAGTTTCTGCGGCACGGTAAATGGGCGCTCGGCGTTCTGAAAAGATATTTCCACGATACCGACCGCAATATTGAGCGTTGGCTTCAGGGAGAAAAGTGTGTGTTTCTCGGCGCTGCAACAAAAGCTCCCACGGAAATTCAGATCGGAAATGACCTTGAAGCATTCTTCTATTTTATGCAGTTCTACAAAATGCAGAAAGAGGACAGGAAACCGGATGAAGATTTTATCGACTACATGGCGCTTTTGATTACTCGCAGTCAAAATGAGGAGTGGGAAGAATGTTAAATCGGCAGGAAAAAACGGGTGAGGGCGGACAAGCACCTCACCCGGAACGGATGAAGATATACCTTGCCGAACTCGGAGAGAAAGCGGATTCATCGGTGCAGGGTGGAACAAGACCGGTGATCGTTTTGCAAAACAATGCAGGCAACCGAAGCTCCCCGACAGTCATCGTCGCGCCGATTACGAGCAAGTTGGAGAAGCCGCATCTGCCGACTCATGTGGTTCTCGGGCAGTCAAACCTGCCGAAACAGTCAATGGTGCTGTTGGAGCAGGTGATGACGATTGACCAAAAGTTACTTATCAAAGAGTACGGAGAGATTGGGGAGCAAGACACGAAGAGCGTGGAACGGGCACTGAAGGTCAGCTTTGGACTGCTTCATAGTCGAAAGAAAGAACGGAGAAACATATGAGCGAGCAACAGAGAAAAATTATGGTCTATTACATTGCAAGGGACGTTCTGAGACAGCTTCTTGAAAAGAAAGCCGCAGAGCGTGAGGTGTTGGAGCGTATCAATCGGAAAAATGCGGAGAAAATGGGGTGCCGGGCTGAGCCGATCTGATTTGCACCTTTGCAAAAAATCAGACTGTCAGGTAGAATAATTACACAAGCGGAAAGGAAGGCGGTAGAATGGAAGGAAAGGCAAAGCGGGTTCAGATTATACGAGCCACAAAAGGGGAGCAGGAATACGGCAAGATACGGATGGCCGCCTACTGCCGCGTCAGTACGGATTCTTCGGATCAGGCAAATTCCTTCATGGCGCAGATGCAGTATTACAACGATTACATCCGCCAGAACCCGAATATGGTTTTGGTTGACATTTATGCGGATGAAGGGATTACCGGAACGAGCATTGAAAAAAGAACGGAATTCAAAAGACTCTTGCGTGACTGTGAGAATCATAAGATCGACCGCGTTATCGTGAAAAGCGTGACGCGCTTTGCCAGAAATTCATTGGAGTGTCTGGAAGCCATCCGAACCATGCAGAGCTGCGGCGTCAGCGTTTATTTTGAAACGGACAACATCGACACCTCACACATGAATTCGGAGCTGTTGCTGTACATCAAAAGTGCGTTCGCGCAGGGAGAAGCACTGGCGGCATCCGCGAGAATGCAGACCTCCATTCGCATGAAAATGGAGGAGGGCAGTTACGTTGCAACCCATGCACCCTTCGGCTACCGATATGAATCAGGCGAACTGATTGTCGTGCCGGAGGAAGCGGAGGTTGTACGGGAAATATTTGATTGGTATCTTTCGGGGAAGGGCTTTGACGCAATTACGGCAGTGCTGAACAGGCGGTACGGTGGATGGAACTCCAATCGTGTCAGATATATTCTGACCAATGAAAAGTATATCGGAGATACGCTGTGGCAAAAAACCTATACACCGCATATGCTTCCGCTTCGGAATGTGCCGAACAATGGGGAGAAGGCAAAATACTATGCCGAGGGAACACAGCAGGCGATCGTGTCGAGGGAAGATTTCGGGCTTGTCCGGCAGATGATTGCAGAACGCTCGCAGAAGGGTAAGCCGCCTAAAAAGACACCGTTCTTTCCTGTCGGCGTTGTGTGCCGACATTGCGGCTGGAGCTTTTCGCGTAAGGGATCATCACCACATCTGATCGCTTGCAGCAAAAAAGGGCTCTCAGGAACAAAATGCCCATCGAGGAGCTATTCCTATGACGAGTTAGCGGGTGCATTTGTCCGAATGTATCATACGCTGCGGCAAAACGAACACGGGATACTTGACCAAGCTGTTTTGCAATTACAGTCATATAAAGCGAAGCGAACTTGTCAAAATGAGCAGATTGCCGGCATTGACGCCGACATTGCTCGGCTCTCCGAGCAATCCGAGATGTATGCAAAGCTGTTGGCGGAAAAAGTCATCGATCAGGTGACGTATGCGGAAAAGTGCGATATTTATAAGCGAAAGATTTCAGAGCTGCGCACCAGACGGAGAAAGCTGCTGTCAGAGGATGAGGATGAACGCTGTGTGGAGGGACTACGGGAGCTGAAGCGCAAACTGCACGATATGCCACCCCGGATTTTTTTGGCAACGAAAAATCAGATAACGGCAATCACGAAAAAAATATATGCCGAGGAGGACGGATCGTTGACCTTTGTTCTTTGCGGCGAGCTTGAATTGAATGTGAGGATGGAAACGCTATGTCACTGAGACATATACCCTATGGATACAGAATTGAAAAGGGAACGCCGGTGATCGTGCCGGAAGAAGCGGAAATTGTCAGTCGGATATTTCACCGGTATGACGACGGTGAGACACTGCTTGCCGTTGCAGACAGCCTGACAGAACAGCAGATTGATTACTACGAAGGAAAACGGCAGTGGAACAAAAACATGATTGCACGGATTCTGGAGAACAGAAAATATATCGGAGAAGAGACATATCCGCCCATCGTATCCCGACAGCTTTTTGATGCTGTGAACAGGGACAAGAATCAAAAGGGCGCACACAAGCTGGAGGGAACGGCGGAAATCGAGTATCTGCGCGGCGTTTTACTGTGCGGGAATTGCGGTGGGAAAATGCAGCGGAAAGGGAAATGGAAAACGCGCGAGAAATGGCTCTGCCGATGCGGATGTAAGGCGGCGGTGTACATCTCCGACGATGTCATCACGGATGGAATCAGAGAATGCTTTATGAGAATCAAAAACGATCCGGTGCAGATTGAATGTGTATATGATGAAAAAGATTTCTATCACCCGACCGTTGAAGTAACAAAGCAGGAAAATGAAGTCTTACGGCTTTTGGAAGCGACAGACATTCCGTTCGGCGTGGTGAAGAAGACTGTTCTGACGGCGGCGAGGCTTCGGTTTTCTTGCTGTGATGAGAACCCGGCAGAAGCATATACCGAGCTTTTGAAAGCTGCCTTTGAGAGTTATGACGGAAAGTTCGATGTTGATTATCTGAAATTGATCTGCAAGGGTTTTCGGGCAAATATCGATGGAACGGTTACGGTAATTTTGAAAAACGGAGCGGAGATAAGAAGTACGGAGGTGCAAAATGCTTGCTGAAAGAAAAGTGGTGACAAAGATAGAGGCCAATCCTCTGCTTACGGCACGCGAAAAGGAGCGGTCGCTTGTGAGGGTGGCGGCATACTGCCGGGTATCCACGGACAGCGACGAACAGCTTGACAGCTATCAGGCGCAGATTACCTATTACACCGATTACATAGCCAAAAATCCGGACTGGCGCTTTGCCGGTATCTATGCCGATGAAGGGATTACTGGGACGAAAGCTGAGAAGCGTCCGGAGTTTCAGCGATTGATGCGGGACTGCAAAAAAAGAAAAATCGATATGATTCTGACCAAGTCCGTCGCCCGATTCGCACGAAATACCGTAGACAGTCTGAGCTATGTCAGACGGCTGAAAGCGCAGGGAATCGGCGTGTTCTTTGAGGAGCAGAATCTTGATTCCATGAAGGCGGACAGCGAGATGTTTATCGGCATTCACAGCGTATTGGCTCAGGCGGAAAGCGAAAATATCAGCGCCAATGTGCGGTGGGGAATCCAGCAGAGAATGAAATCCGGTACGTTCAAATTCCGATACAATATTCTCGGTTACAGAAAAGGCGCAGATGGTGAGCCGGAAATCGAACCTGAGGGGGCGGAAACAGTTCGGCTGATTTATGACAAGTATCTTGCGGGAGAAAGTCTGGATCAAATACGGGCATCATTGATTGAAAACGGAGCAAAAGCCTTCAACGGCACGGTTTCATGGAACAAGGAAAGCATCAGGCATATTCTGACCAATGAACGCTTTTGTGGGGATATGCTGCTCCAAAAAACATATATCGATAACTGTATCAGCCGGAAAACAAAGGTCAATCACGGCGAAATGCCGAAGTATCTGATTACGAATAATCATGTGCCTATCATATCGCGCGATGATTTCCAGCGTGTGCAATTGGAGCTTGCCCGACGATCAAGTAAGCGAAAGGTGTCCTCCAAAACAATCACCGAACAGGGAAAGTACAGCGGAAAATATGCGCTGTCGGAAAAATTGATCTGCGGTGAGTGCGGGACTCCTTACAGACGAAAAACATGGATGGTTGGCGGACAAAAGAAAATCGTTTGGCGTTGTATCAATCGGATCGAACACGGAACGCGAATCTGCCGCGACTCCATAACGGTAGAAGAGAGCAGGCTCCATCAGGCAATTTGTAAAGGGTTGTGCAACGCGGCGGCTTGCCGGGATGAAGTGTTGGAGTTGATTAAGTCAAATCTGTCGTATGCGATTACCGGAAACGAGAAAATTCTGGACGCCTATGAGATTCAAAAAAACATAGAACGCGTCAACGATGAGATGGATCAGGCAATGATCGGATTCAGCACCACGCAGGGTGACAAGAACAAGTATCTTGAGGTAATCAATATAAAAAACTCCGAGCTCGCAGTTCTGCGTGAGCAACTGGCACTTGCCAACAAGCAGGTACACAGTGATGATTTCACTCGTTTCGAAATTGAAAAACTGGAGCAGGCATTGACAACCTGCGATATGGCGCAGACCTCCTTCAGTGACAGCCAGATCAGAACGCTCGTTGAGTGTATCCGGGTTAATAAAAAGAACACGATTCATATCGTCCTGAAGGGCGGCTTCTCCATTACAGAGGAGCTTTAGAAAACAAGCGAAAAGAGAATGCTGACAGCTATGGCGTTCTCTTTTTTTGCGGAAAAGCAAGAGAATGGGGCCTTTTTTTCAAAATAACGAATATAACGGTTGAAACGACATCAAAAATGTGGTATAATGAAAATGCAGATTTCCAAAGAAGGGGGAACGATGATGATTTTTCAGGAAACCGAAAAAGTTGAATTAAAGAGAATATTGAATGATACCTTGCCCAAGGAAATCGTCGCATTCCTAAACAGCTTTGACGGCACGATCTATATCGGCGTTGAAGATGACGGAACGGTAATCGGGGTGAACAATCTTGATGAAACGCAGAAACGCATTGCGGATATTATTACCACACAGATTTTACCCAATCCGCAAAGTCTGATCGAACTTGGTACGAAGTTCATTGACGGGAAGAATGTGATAGAGATAAAAGTGCAAAAAGGAAATGCACTTTACTATATCAGGAAATACGGTCGCAGTGCCAATGGTTGCTTCATGCGGATTGGTACCACCTGCCGCAGCATGACGGAGGATGAAATATCACGAGCATATATCGCAACTTTGAAAATAGGAAAAGAAAGCATCGTTGATATTGAAAACTATAATCAAGCGCTTTCGTTTTCGATGCTAAAGAACTACTATTTGGCAAAAGGTTTTCATATTAACGAAAAAACTTTCGACAAGAACTATCATTTAAGAAATCGCGAGGGAAAGTATAATCTCTTAGCAGGTCTTTTGGCTGATGATAACGATGTTTCCATAAAAGTGGTTCGTTTCGCCGGAACAAATAAAAGCGAACTCGTTGAAAAAAGTGAGTATGGTTATATTTGTTTGCTGATGGCAATTGACAAAGTCATTGCGCGTCTTGATGTCATAAACATTACAAAAAGCGTATTGGACGGCAGCGCAATGCGAAAAGATAAACGTTTACTTGATGCTCGTTGCTTGAGAGAGGCTTTTCTTAATGCCATAGCACATAATGATTGGAGCAGTAAGGTTTCTCCTGCCGTGTATGTTTTCGATGACAGAATTGAAATCATTTCAACAGGCGGATTGCCGGAGGGACTGTCGTTGGAAGAGTTTTATGAAGGCTGTAGCAAGCCGAGATGCCCCGAGCTGATGCGCATTCTTCGTGATCTGGAATATGTCGAGCAATCCGGCTTCGGAATCAATAAGATTACGGAAGTATACGGAAGAGATGTTTTCAGGATCACTGACAATTTTATTACTGTGATCTTGCCGTATGATCCGGATGTAATGAAAACTACCACCAAAACTACCACCAAAACTACCGCCAAAACTACTTCAGATATAGAGAACAGGATTTTGTCTATCATCAGAGAAAACCCAAAGATCACGGTGAAATCCATCTCTCGGATGGTTGAAATAACGGAAGACGGCATCAGGTATCATATCAAGAAGTTGAAAAAACAGGGATTGCTTGAATATATCGGTGCGAGCAGAAGCGGACATTGGGAAATAAAGGACTGACACTCAGTTACAACTCTTATAATGGTCCAAGCGGCTGAAAAGCATATAAAATGGGGATTTTTCGATATAGCTATTTGGTCAATCATACACATTAAAACCCTTGAAAACACTGCGTTTTCAAGGGCTTTTTGTTATCTCGCAAGATCTGAAAGGATTTCAAAAAATCCATTTTCAAGTTTTCGGGACATACACACCCGAATGACCGTTAATCAGCATTGCCCCGAAAAAATAAACAGCACAGGGGGTGACAAACGCCGCAGTTTGTGGTATAATGGTGCAGAATACAAAAAAGGCGGTATCTGAACCATGCATACTTCCATACCCGGACGCGCTGTCCGTGGGCTATCCCTCCTGCTCGCACTGCTGCTGGCGAGCGGATGCCTCGTGCTGACCGCTTGCCGGACTGCCTCCGGCGACAGCGCCACCGGCACGTCCGGTACCGGTGCGGATACTTCGGCGGACACGGAGAGCGCCGCGCCGGACAATACGGCATCGACCGATACGGCGACCGGGTCCGGATCCGAGCCGGCTCCGGAGACGCCCGGCACCGAGCCGGTTTTCTCTGTCGGGGGCGGACTGTACACCGGGGCGCTGTCCCTTGCGCTGACGCTGCCCGCAGGATTGCCCGAAAGCACCACAATCCGCTACACGACGAACGGCTCGGTCCCGACCGGTCGCTCGACCGGATACAGAGCCCCGCTGGACATTCTTGCAAAGGCGGATACCGCCCTGACCGTCCGCGCCGCCTGCTTTGATGCGGACGGAAACCGGCTGGGGCAGGTCGTAACCAACACCTATGTCCGCGCCGCGGCGCAGGACGGCATCTGGACAGTCATGATTGCCGTGCCGGAACGCGATCTGGACGAGATTACCTCCCGCTATAACGAAAAGGTCGAGAAGCCCGCGCACGTGGAGATCGTGACGCCGGCAGGCAAGCGCGTCATCTCGCAGGACGCGGGACTGCGGCTGTTCGGCGGTTCCTCCCGCACGCTGGAGCAGAAATCCTTCAAGCTCATTGCCCGTAAGAACGGCTATTTCGGCGAGGATGCCGCCTATTCGGGGAAAGGCTCCTTTGCCTACCCCCTGTTCGCCGGGCGCACCGTGCTTGCCGGGGAGAACGCGGGCAACGTGCTGGATCGGTACGACAGCTTCATCCTGCGCAACGGCGGCAACGACTCGCTCCTGCACACGGCGGCTGACCCGAAGGCGGCGACTCTCCTCCGGGACGGGCTTGCCAACAACTTTGCCGCTACCTATGCCCCCGCCGTGTCCGCGTCGCTTTCGCAGTTTGCCGTCGTCTACCTCAACGGGGAATACTACGGCATACTGGATATGCGCGAGAACCTCAATGAGAACTACGTGAAACGCGTCTGGGGTGTGGACAGCAAGGATGTCGTCATTCTCAAGAGCGAGCTGGACACCTCCCGGCACTGTGACGCCCACGCCAACGGCGGCGCCTGCCGCTTCTGCAATGTCTGGTTCTACTACGAGACCGACGATACGCCGACCGCGCAGGCGGCAATGGCGGAATGGATTTCGCTGTGTAAGCAGGCTGCCGACGGGCTGTCGCTGGATGCGGCGGCGCGCGAGGCGCTGTACGGCAGGCTGGCGGAAAAAATCGACATGGAGAGCTTCCTGCAATACATGGCGCTCAACCTGTACCTGTGCAACACCGACTGGCCGTACAACAATGTAAAGTTCTGGAAGTATACCGGCGATCCGGTCGAGGGCGTTGCCGTTACGGACGGAAAATGGCGCTTCATGACCCGTGACATGGACATGGCGTTCGCACGTTACGCCTGCCCGGAGATCCTGCCGGAGCTGGATTCCCGCGCCGAGCAGGACACCTTCTGGCGGACGCTTGGCAATTACCTGCCCGGCTATGCGGCGTACTATGCCAACGCGGGCGAGACGCGGCTGTATCCCGATTCCCTGTACGTGGAGGGGCTGTTCGCGTTCTGCCTGCGGAACGCCGGCTTCCGGGAGGCGTTCGTCACCTACGCGCGGTCGCTTGCCTCTGCGGAGGCGACTGCTGCCCTGCAGGAGCTGTACAGCGCGGGGCGCGCGGAGCTGAGACCCTGTATGCCCGCACATATCCGGCGCTGGCAGAACAGGGTACAGGTCAGTGCCAAGCAATGGGATTCCGCCGCCGCGCGCGTCGGAAACTTCATCACGAAGCGTCCTGCCCGGTTCGAGCAGTACCTGTCGCGCATGCTGGAGGTGCTGGACAAATGACACCGGATAAGGAGTATCAAAGCATGATCCCACTGTATGAAAATCACCCGGCATTGGCAGGGCTGGCAGATGCCGCCGACGCGGCGCTTGCCCTGACTGTATCGGTTTTCCGCGCCGGGGGGCGTATGCTGCTGTGCGGCAACGGCGGCTCGGCGGCGGACTGTGACCACATCGTCGGCGAGCTGGCGAAGGGGTTCCTGTCGCGTCGCCAACTGACCGATGCCGCCTGCGGCGCGTTCCGGGCTGTACTCGCGCCGGACGACCCCGACCTGCCGCTCCTGTGCGGCAGTCTGCAGGGTGGTCTGCCCGCCGTGTCCCTGCCGTCGCAGACCGCGCTTGTCTCGGCGTTCTGCAATGACGTTGACCCTGCGCTGGTATATGCCCAGCTGGTTCTTGCGCTCGGCAAACCGGGCGACCTGCTGGTCTGCCTGTCCACATCGGGCAATTCCCGCAATGTCGTGCTGGCGGCAAAAACCGCCCGCGCCCGCGGTCTGCACGTGCTGTCGCTGGTGGGTGCGCGTCCCTGCGCCCTGGATGGGCTTTCGGACGTTGTCCTGCACGCCCCCTCGACCGAAACCTACCGCATTCAGGAATACCACCTGCCGCTCTACCACTGGCTGTGTGCCGGCGTGGAGCAGACGCTGTTCGGGCAGTGATTCCGGAAGCTGAAGCAGAAATAATCCCGGTAAATATAAAAATACACAAAACAGAGGAGAATCCAACCATGAATTTCTTTGATTCCTTTGCCCCGGCTGACGAATTGCCGCTGGAGCGCCCGGTTCCCGTCGGAGGCGGGATGTGCTCGATTTTCCGCACGATCGGATGCGTCGGGGACAGCCTTGCTTCCGGCGAGTTTGAAGTCCGACTGCCCGCCGCGCCGGAGGGTAACGACCCCGCCGTACTGGCAGTGCACGGACAGACCGTATATCTCGATATGTTTGAACACTCGTGGGGACAGCATCTTGCTCGTATGGCGGGCTGTAAGGTGTATAATTTCTCGCGCGGCGGCATGACCGCCTCGGAGTACTGCCAGACCTTCGGCGAGGCGAACGGCTTCTGGGATGCAGATAAGGCGTGCCAGGCGTACATAGTCGGGCTTGGCGTCAATGATGTCATCAACGCGCGCCAGCCGATGGGCAGTATGGCGGATGTCTGTGACGACTGGCACCGGAATGCGAACACCTTTGCGGGCTGGTACGGACAGCTGCTTGCCCGCCTGCGCGAGATCCAGCCGGATGCGGTGCTTTTCCTCATCACGATGCCGCAGGCGGACGAATGGAACAGGTCCGGCGTCCGGGAGATCGTGGAGGCGCACCGCGCACTGATGTACGAGATGGCGGCGCATTTCGGCAACGCCTATGTGCTGGATCTGTACCGGTACGCGCCTGTCCATGACAAGGCGTACACCGATGCGTTCTACATGGGCGGGCACCTGTCGCCGGTCGGCTACCGCATTGCCGCCGAGCAGATTGTCTCCTATATCGACTATATCGTGCGGCACGATCCCGCCGCCTTCCGCCAGGTGGGACTTATCGGAACCCCCTACTACCAGCACTGAACCCAAGGCACCCGGAACCGTCTCAAGCGGTTCCGGGTGCCTTTGCACGAGCGGCTTGCCCTGCCGCTGCGCCGCCCGGGGATCCGCCCCGTTTGCATGAAAACAACCTTGCGCTCCCCTTCCCGGGAAGGCAATCCTCCCATCCCCGTGAAAAAAGTCTTGCATTTCCGATGAAACTGTGGTATAATAGCGGCACTGCCGACGGAAAACGGCGGCAGATAGCGGTGAGTTCGTAACCATCCTCACCTAAAACAAAACTAAGGGAGAGAAAAATGAACAAGCAAACGATGCATGCAGGTACGAAAACAGGCAGCGGACGGCGCGCGGCGCTCTTCGCCGCACAGGGCGCCATGGTGGCGGCACTGTATGTCGCATTGACGTGGATTGCCTCAATCGCGGGACTGTCCTCCATGGCAATCCAGGTGCGGATTTCCGAGGCACTGTGCGTCCTGCCCTTTTTCCTGCCGGCGGCGGTTCCCGGACTGTTTGTGGGATGCCTGCTCGCCAACCTGATGACAGGCGCCGTGGTGTGGGACATCCTCTTCGGCTCGCTGGCAACCCTGCTGGGGGCGCTGGGAGCGCGGGGGCTTGCCGTGCTGGCACAGCGTGCGGATGCCGCCGGACGGCACAGGCACGCCGCCGTGCTGAACGTGCTGATCCCCCTGCCGACGGTCGTCGCCAATACGGTCATAGTGCCGCTGATCCTGCACTACGCCTACGGACTGCCGGATGCCCTGCCGTACCTGTTCCTGACGGTCGGACTGGGAGAGGTACTGTCCGCGTGGGTGCTGGGACTGCTGCTCCTCCGGGTGCTGAAAAAAGTCCTGCCCGGCATACACCGCAGGCAATCGTAACCAAAAGCCCCCCGGAACACCGTCCGGGGGGCTTTTTGCGGTACTATCCTGAACCTAAAATATCAAGTTTCCACGTTGGCGATCTCGCGCACCTGCCTGTCGTCAAAGTGCGTGGTATGGCAGAAGATCAGCGACAGCGCGGCTGCGATGCACCAGCCGATGGGCCACGCCAGCCAGATGCCCGTGGAGCCGAGTGACGTCCGGGACAGCACCTCCGCCAGCGCCACGCGCAGGATAAGGTCTGTGAAGGTCGCAATGACGAACCCCTTCATGCGCCCGGCACCGCGCAGGACACTGTCCGCAATGATTTTGGCTGATACGACAAAGTAGAACGGTGAGAGGATGCGCAGGAAGATCACCCCGACGTCCATCGCCTCGCCGGTGGGCGAGTCCATGAACACATACACCAGCTGTCGTCCGGCAAGCAGGTACAGCGCGACCAGCGGTGCGCAGACGCACCACACCAGCCGTACCCCTGCCCGGAAGCCAGCCCGGATCCGGTCATACTTGCCCGCGCCCAGATTCTGCGCGGTGAAATTGGAAACGCCGTTGCCAAGCGTAGTCAGCGAGGTGATAACCAGATTGTTGAGCTTGACCGAGGCAGAGTACCCGGCGATGGTCGCCGTGCCGAAGCCGTTGATGACGCTCTGGATCACAATATTGCCCACCGAGATGAAGCTCTGCTGCAGAATGCTGGGAATGGCGACCGTGGCGATTCTGCCCAGCAGCCGCCATGAAAATACAGGCGCCTTCTCCGGCGTTTCAAACCGGCGGAACCGACGCAGGACAAATATAATCGCCAGCACGCAGCTGACCCCCTGACACAGGAAGGTCGCCCATGCAACGCCGTCCACCTTCATGCCGAAAGCCGTGACGAACAGGATATCTGCCCCGATATTGGACAGCGACGAGCAGGCAAGAAAGATGAACGGCGTCCGGGAGTCGCCCAGCGCCGAGAAAATGCCGGTCGCCACGTTATAGTAAAAGACGAAGGGCAGTCCCAGAATGTAGATGTTCAGGTACAGTTTGGAGTCCTCCAGTATCTCCTCCGGCGTCTGAATGAGCCGGAGCAGGCTGTCCGTACAGAGAAATCCGACCAGCATCAGCACCGCGCACAGCACGCCGCTTGCGATCAGCGTGGTATGGACGGCGGTCTTCATGTCGCGGTGCTGACGGGCGCCGAACAGCTGGGAGACAAGGACGGAACAGCCGATGTTGCATCCGAAGGCGAACGCGATAAAGATCAGCGTGATCTCGTAGCCGTTGCCGACTGCCGCCAGCGCTTTGTTGTCGATGAACTTCCCGGCGACAAAGCTGTCGGCAATATTGTACAGCTGTTGAAAGATGATACTGCCGAACAGCGGCAGGCAGAATTTCCGCAGTACCGCGCCGGGTTTTCCGGTGATCAGATCCTGATTCATGACGGATACATCCCCCTCTTTTTCTTGAACCGATGTAGTATACCACAAGCCGGGGCATATGTAAAATATATATATCACATACGGAACATTCTTTTGTGATATAGCAAGGAGGCATTATGTACGTCAACTGCGACTATTACCGCGTATTCTACTATGTAGCCAAGTACGGCAGTCTGTCTCAGGCGGCGCGTCTGCTGCTTGCCGGACAGCCCAATCTGACCCGTGCCATCCGGAACCTGGAGGCAGCGCTGGGCTGTCCCCTGTTCACCCGCAGCAGTCGCGGAATGCGTCTGACCCCGGAGGGAGAGCGCCTGTACGCGCACATCCGGGTTGCCTTTGAGCATATCGAGGCGGGCGAAGCGGAGCTGGCGGGCAGTCGCAGTCCGGAGAGCGGGACGGTGTTTCTTGCCGCCAGCGAGGTGGCGCTGCGCTGTCTGCTCCTGCCTGTCCTGCGGGAGTACCGGCGGCGGTTTCCCGGTGTGCATCTGCGTATCAGCAACCACTGCACGCCGCAGGCGGTAGCGGCACTGCGGGCGGGCAATGCCGATCTGGCGGTGGTGACGACGCCGACCGACGCGGGCGCCGCTCTGTCCGAGACGCCTCTGCGCGAGGTGCGCGAAACGGCGGTCTGTCCGCGCAGTTTTTCCGATCTGGTGGGGCGGCGGGTCACGCTGGCGGATCTTGCCGCGCACCCGCTGATTTCGCTGAGTGCCGACAGCGCGTCCTACGGGCTGTACGCGGCGCTGTTTGCGGCGTCCGGGTTGCCCTTCTGCCCGGAGATCGAGGCGGCGACGGCGGATCAGCTTTTGCCGCTGGTAGAGGCGGAGCTGGGCGTCGCGTTTCTGCCGGAGGCGTTTCTTTCCGCCGCTGATCCTGCCCGCGTGGCGGTGCCGGAGCTGGAGCAGGCTCTGCCGCCCCGGCGCATCTGCCTGCTTGCCCGGCGGGAGCAGCCCTTGAGCGCCGCCGCGCGGGAGCTGGAAAGCATGATCCGGCAGGCGGCGGACATACGGTAAAGCCGGCGTAGCGTGGCGTGCGCCCTGCGTTGCCGGATCGGCAGATCAGTCGATGCCGCAGAAAAGAAATCCCGCCGCACACACGACATTTTTATATCCCCCCTTGCAAAATGCGGGCGTTTCCTGTATAATGGAAACAAATCATGGTCAGGAGGTTTTAATGACATGAAAAAAGCAAGGCTTACCGCGATCCTGTGCCTGCTCGTGTGCGTCCTCATTGCCGGACTGCTCTCCTGCGGAGACAAGGAAACGCAGACCGAACAGACCCGGGAAACCACGCAGACCGAGCCGATCAGTCAGGATCCCCCGACGGACACCGACAGGGAGACAGTTGCCGACAGTCAGCCTGACAGTCAAACCGACAGCCAGACAGAGCCGGAAGACATGGACAGCTTCTGGACACCGATCGTGTAAGGAGGAACCCCCTATGAAATGCATGAAAACCGTATGGAAAGCCGCGCCCTGGGTATGTGTCCTGCTTGCCGTACTGATGCTGATGCCGACCCTGCCGGTCGCAACGCGCGCCGCCGACAGCGGGCTGGACGTGAGCTACATGAAAACCGTTCACACGGAAACCTTCGACGGTAAGAAGCTGCCGGCACTGCAGGCAGGCAATCCCGCCCCCCGCGCGGACGGTCTGTACCCGCTGAACAGCCTGTACGAGCCGGGCATTACGCCGGACGGAGCCGATACCCTGCAATCCTTCTCTGTCGTCTCCAAGGCGCAGGTCCTGCTGGGCAGGCACGTGTCCGAGACGCGCTCCGGGGCACTGCTGGGAATGACCGCCGCCAAGGGAAAGAACGTGCAGGGGCTGATTACGCTGTTCCCTGCCGGGAGCCTTGCCGATACAGACGAGTTCACCGTATCGTATATCGTGCGCGTCCACAAGCCAGCCGGCGGACTGCTGGGGCTTGCCCTGTTCTATGACGGCGGCACCGAGCAGGACGGCGTGCCCTACTTCGGCGGCTACGACAATTACGCTTTCGCCGGATATACAGGGAAAATGCTCAATTCCGGCGCCGCCTACACGGTCTACGGCGGACAGCAGACCGACTACCCCTGCGCCGAGCCGGAAACCAAACACCCCGTCAGCGAGAGCGGGTATGCCAACAATTCCGTGCATACCGCCGTGCGCTGTCTGAAGGGCGAATTTGAGCAGGACGGCAAGACCTACACGGCAAAGATCGAAAGCTACATTGACGATCAGCTGATCTCCACCTCCTATGCCATGTGGAAGGACGCGCCGATCATGCTGCTGTACAAGTCCGACAAATCCACCACCTGGGCTGTTCAGGTGACGGACATCAAAATCAGCAAGCGGGTCACGGAGCGTATGTCCCCCGACGATGCCGCCGCGCTGACTCAGCCGCTGACCGTGGAGGGAACCTCGGCGCGATACAGCGGCACGCCCGGCATCCGCGTTTACACGCGTCTCGCAGACAACGAGCTGACCCGCGCCGCCTCGGAGGTTGCCTGCGGGGTTCTGCTCTTGCCGGAAGGCAGCTACACCGGGCAGCTTGACGCCGACACGCCCGGCGTGACCGACCTGCCTGCGGAGCGCATCTCCGGAGACGAAACCGGCAGTACCTACCGCGCGCAGCTGACCGGCGAGGCGGCTACGCAGGCATTCCTGTGCCGTGCTTACGTCCGGTATACCATCGGCGGGCAGGTGTATACGCATCTTACCCAGCCGGCACGGGTCAGCCTGGCGCGCACGGCGGCGCTGGTCGTCAAAAAGTGTGCCGGATCCGATGATGCCGCCATGCTGGAAGCGTGTGCCACGCTCAGCCGGGGCGCGCTGGACATCCGCGCGATGTCCTTCAATGTGCTGGTTTCCGGCACCAAGACCGAACAGACCACCGAGCTGTACGGTTCGCTGACCTTTCAGGAGCGGATGGAGGCGGGCGTTGAAATGCTGCTTGACCTTCTCCCGGACGTCTGCGGGCTGTCCGAGTGCCGCGTCGTGCAATACAAGTACCTGACCGGTATGAGGAAATTCACAAATGTGTTCGGCATCGTCGGTTCGGACGAGGTGCCCGGAACCGGTGAGGAGGGCACCTATGTCGTATACCGGAAGGATCGGCTGGAAGTGGTGCGCACGGAGACCCGCTGGCTGTCCCTGACGCCCGGCGAGCAGGGATCGCTGTTCCCGGAGGCAGAGGAAGCCATGCGTCAGCACCCGGGCGAAGCGCGCTTCTACCCGCGCAAGGCTGTGTATGCCCTGATGCGGGACAAGGCGACCGGTGTGGAGTTTGTATTCTGCTCCACGCATCTGGCATACAACGCCTGCGACATGTCCGTCGCGGCGATCATCCGGGAAAAGCAGGCTGCGGTGATGGTGCAGCAGCTGCAGGAGCTGTTCCCCGGCGTGCCCTATCTCCTCACGGGTGACATGAACTGCGCCCCCAATTCCGCGCCCTATTCCGTGCTTCTGGGGGGCAGCGAGGACGCGCGGTATGCCTCTGCCGTTACGGTTTCCGGCACGCAGGGCACCCTGCACAAGTTTCTGAAGACTCCCGGCTCCGGCATCATTGACTACATCATCGTCCGTGCCGACAGCGCCTTCTTCTCCAAATTCCAGGTTGTCACTACCGAGTATCCGACACGGCGGAACAAGAACATTCTGCCCTCCGACCACTATGCGATCTACGCTGACCTGACCATTCTTCCCTGAGCGGAAAATCCCGGAAGCTCTTGAAAAAGCGTCACCGAGCCTACGCGACCGCCGCCCCGGAATCGGAGCCATCGGAAAATTGTGCAAAATATTTCAGCTTTGTGTTGACAAACCGGGTTCTTTCGTGTATAATGGTAAAACGACCCACGGAAAACAGAAAGGATCTATTTTATGAAACATGTCATCCGAATGTTCCTGCTTTTGCTCACCATCCTGCTGACATGCAGTCTCTGCATCGCCTGTTCCGGTGACCGCGACCCTGCGCAGACCACTGCGGAGGGCCAAACGAAGGCGGAAGCCCCCTCAGAAGAAACCGCCGACACCGCAAAAAACGAAGAAACCACAACCTCGGATTCCGCTGAAAACACAACGGCGGATGAAACCGGAACGGAAGAAGAAACAACGGACCCTTCCGCTTACCGCAACGGTGAAGACATCACGGTCGTCCGCCGGGAAAACAAGGAAATTCCGGTTGACCGCCTGACCATTCTCGGTCAGGATATCTCCGCTTTCAAAATCATCAGCACCGAAGAAGACCGCGGTGCCGCAAGCACCCTGCGCGATTACATCGCCAAGGCGACCGGCGTGACGCCGGAATGTATCCGGGAGCACAGCGGAGAAAGCTACCCCTATGAAATCGTGGTCGGCGTGTGCAACACCCGCAGCCCGCAATCCGTCGTGGACCGCCGCGCAAAACTGGGCGACGAGGGCTATATGATTTACGCGGAGGAAAACCGCCTCTATATTTCCGGCGCAACCATGCGCGGCACTTACTACGCCGTGATTTCCTTCCTGGAGGACTATATCGGCTGCCGTTTCTTCACGGAGGACTGTGAGGTCGTCCTGCCCGCCGCGTCCCTGGAAATTCCCGCCGGAACAGACGAGTTTTTTGTCCCCAAGCTCTTTTACCGCGCGGAATATGCCGATTTCTGCAACAACAACCGCTACGCCCCCAAGCACAAACTGAACGCTTACCTTTCCGGAAATCTGGACGGCTACGGCGGCGGCGTTTCCTACGCGGCAGGCGCCTTTGTCCACACCTTCCGTCAGCTTGCGGAAATGAAGGAATACAAGGTCGGCGATCAGCCCTGCCTGACCGATCCCGCCGTCTATGAAACCGTTTTGAAGAATGTGCGCGCATGGCTGGATTCCAACCGCAACGCAACCATCATTTCGGTTTCCCCCAATGACAGCTACACCAATCAGGCAGGCTGCCGGTGCGCAAACTGCAAAGCCCTGGACGACCAGTACGGCAGTCCGATGGGATCGCTTCTGACCTTTGTCAACCGGATTGCACGCGACATCCGTGAGGATTACCCGCAGGTCTACGTGGAAACGCTGGCGTACCATTACACCCAGACGCCGCCCGTCGGACTGGTTGCCGAGGACAATGTGCTGATCCGCCTGTGCCCCTCTGCCTGCTGCATGGTACACGGCATTGCCGGCTGTGAGCGGGGCGATACCTTCCGGGCAGACTTGACCGCATGGAGCAAGATCTGCAAAAACCTCTCCATCTGGCATTACAGCGTCAACTTCGGAAACTATCTGCTGCCGCTCCCAAACCTCTTCTCCATCTATGACGATGTACAGCTCTACCTGCAAAACGGCGTCGTCAGCATTTTTGACGAGGCGGCATACAACTCCCGCACCGGCGAATTTGAAGAGCTCCGTTCCTATCTGTTCTCCAAACTGATGTGGAATCCCGATATGACCCGCGAGGAGTACGAAAGACATATGAATGAGTTTTTGCAGTACTACTACGGGGACGGTTGGGAATATATCCGCCGCTACATTGATGCAACCTATACGGAGATTGCCGGCGTTGCGCACTTTAACCACGCAGCCAACGCCGAAACCGTCTACCCCGTAGAAAAGAGCGATGACAGTTTTGCTTTCCTGTCCGCTATGTACGGACTGTTTGAAAAAGCGGAAGCGGCTGCCACAACGCCGGAAGAAGCCACACGTATCCGCAAGAGCTCCGTACAGGCGCTCTACCTGTGGCTGTACCGCATGGACAGATCCGCGCCCGAGGACATGAAAGAAAAGCTTGCCGCCCTGATCAAGGAGGCGCACATCGCCATGTCCAGTGAAGGACGCGTCATGCCCGCCAAACTGCCCGTGCGCAAACCGGTGCGCCTGTGGTAACATTTTTCCGTACACCGACGTTTCCCGTGCCGTGTGCGTATAATCCGCCGGCTTCCGGATATACTTTTTCCCGGAAGTTCTTTCCGGGGGAGGGGCTTATATGCACATTTGGCAGGAATATTTTTCAACATCATTCACGGGTGCGCCGCAGGCTTTCTGTCTGCGGCGCACCTTTTTGTATAGAGAACTCCGACGAAGGAGGAGTTCTCTCGAAAACCACCCGCTAAGCGGGTGGTTCCAAAGAGGCTTTTGCCGTTGAACAAAAAACAAATGTCAAATATGCAATCACATGAAAACTCAACATTGTGAGTGTTGTTTTACCTTGAAATACAACTATGCCCGAAAGGGCATATCGTAAGATGGTAATATTATTAAAACGCAATTCCACATTTGTGGAAGCAGCGCAATTTTGCAACTGTTGTATTTTATTCAGTGGGCTTTCAGCCCCGCCAGTAACATGCCCTTATAGGGCTGAGCAAGCCACCGGCTTAGCCGGTGGTTATGACTGTTGCAGGTTGAGCCGGATGCCCCACCGGAAAAGCCCGGAACGGGCACGGTGCCGGTTCCGGGCAATCATACAGAGGGAAGCGAGACGACTCACTTGGTTCGCATCTCGCCGCCCAGGGTTTTGGTCAGCCGACGGATGACAGAGGCGGCGGCGGACTCGATCTCCTGCGAGGTCAGAGTCTTTTGGTCGGAGCCGATGGACAGACGGAGCGTCACGGACTTCTTGCCGTCCGGGACCTGCCCGCCGCGGTACTCGTCCACAAAGGCAACGTCCCGCAGAGTCCGGTCGCTGTGCTGAGCCTTGGCAAAAGCCTCGGAGATCTGATCCCACTTGACGTCCGCATTAAACAGCATGGATACGTCGTAGTCGGTCACCGGGTACTCCGCAAGATGCGTGAATGTGTTGGTGCGCGAGCGGAACGGGACCAGCGCGTCGCTGTTCAGTTCAAACAGCACCACCGCCAGATTCCGGATGCCGCAGGTCAGGGATACCTTTTTGGACAGCAGGGCAAGGTCGCCGATGCGCGTATCGCCCAGGTACAGATTGAGCCAGACCACCTCGTCTGCCCAGACCGGCTGTTCTACGCGGCGGAAGGTGTACGCCTCCATATGCGTGTAGCGCGGCATGGAAGCCAGAACGCCTTTGGCGGTGCGGAACAGCCCGGTCACATCGTTTGCCGCGCCGGCAAACGCGCCTGCGATATGCCGCCGCTGAACAGGCAGCATTTCCTGCGGATCGTAAGCCGAACCAAACGCATCGCTCCGGAAGATCTGCGCCTCCTCAAAGAGGTTGAAGCTGTCATAAAACCGCTCGTTTTTCGCAACAGCCTGAATCAGATTGGGCAGGAGCGAGGAGCGGATGTACCGGTTCTCCGGCGCAGGCGGCGTGGACAGCGCCAGCACACCCTGGTCGCCGCCCAGCACGGCATTCATGACCGCCGTGTCCATCCACGGATAGGTGAATATTTCCTGCATATTGCACCGGAATGCCAGATACTCCTTTATGCGCCGCAGAAGGTCCTTGTCCAGCTGATTGATGGCGCCGGTAAACGCCGTGACGATGGGCGTCGGCTCAAAGTTCTCGTATCCGTACATCCGCGCGACCTCTTCCATGATGTCCGCCTTGATGGACACATCGCCCGTGGCACGCCAGGCAGGCACCGTCAGGTGCATGGTATCCCCCTCAAAGCAGACCGCAAAGCCCAGCAGCTCCAGCTTGGCGGCAATCTCGCTGTTCGGGATGCGCTTGCCCAGCCGGCGCTCCAGCCACGACAGCGATACATCCAGCTGTTTGCGCTCCGGCTTGCGGAGATACCGGTCGGAGAAAGCGACCACGCGCATCTCAGGGAACTGCTCTGCCAGCAGTTGCATGGTCAGTGCAAGCGCCATGTCGCACCGCTCCGGATCAATAGCCTTCTCGTAGCGGGAGGACGCCTCGGTGCGGTTGTCGTAGCGCAGTGCCGTGCGGCGCACCCCGGTGGACTCAAAGTTCGCCACCTCCAGGATTACCCGGCTGGTGTCCGGCAGGACGGAATCCTTGTCGCCGCCCATGACGCCTGCCAGCGCCACGGCGCCGGCAGCATCGGCGATGACCAGATCGTCCGGCGTCAGTGTCAGCTGTTTTCCGTTGAGCAGGGACAGCTTTTCGCCTTCCGCGGCGCGGCGCACCGTGATATGATCCGCAATATGATCCGCATCGAACATATGCGTCGGCTGACCGGTCGCCAGCATGACGTAGTTGGAAATGTCCACCAGCGCGTTGATGGGACGCATACCCACGCGCCAGATGCGGCTCTGCATGGCGAAGGGAGCGGGTCTGACCGTCACGCCCTCGATCTGCGCGCCGATGTAGCGCGGGCAACGGTCGGGGTCGGCGATTTCCACGGGGTACTCCCGACCGGCATCGGGCAGGCAGGGCGTGAACGGCTTGAGCGGCAGGTTATAGAGCGCGGAGATCTCCCGCGCGATGCCGTAGTGTCCCCACAGGTCGGGGCGGTTGGTCATGGACTTGTTGTCAATCTCCAGGATCACGTCATCCAGATCCAGCACCTGCGCAAGCGGTGTGCCCGCCGGCGCGCGGAACGCGGTGATGTCCATGATCTCGGCTTCCTCATGCGCCGGGAACAGGTCGGCAAGTCCCACCTCTACCGAGGCGCAGATCATGCCGAAGCTGGCTACCCCGCGCAGCTTGGCGTTCCGGATCTCGACCGGCTCACCCTCCCCGTGCCAGCGCACGAAGGAGCCGGGGCACGCCACCACGACACGCATACCCGGCTCCAGATTGGAGCCGCCGCAGACGATATCATGCAGTTCGCCGTCACCGATATCAACCCGGCAGATGCGCAGCTTGTCCGCGTTGGGATGCGGCAGCACCTCCCGGATGTCACCCGACACGATGCCGTCAAAGCGGCGTGCCAGCTCGGTCACACCCTCCACCTCCACGGTGGACATGGTCAGATCGTATGCAAGATTCTTCAGATCCATGTCGGCGGGTATCTGAACATAATCCTTTATCCAGTTCAAAGACAGTTTCATAGCAGTACAACACCCTCCTTCCTATCAATGGAACTGACCAAGAAAACGCAGGTCTGCGCTGTGGAACAGGCGCACGTCATCCACACCGTAGCGCATCATGACCAGCCGGTCCAGCCCGATGTTGACGTAGAACCCGGTGAATTCATCGGGGTCAAGTCCTGCCGCGCGCAGTACGTTGGGGTGCGGTGTGCCGCCGGGCATGATCTCGATCCAGCCGACGTGCTTGCACACCGAGCATCCCTTGCCGCCGCAGACGAGGCACCCCATATCAATCTCAAAGCCCGGCTCCACGAACGGGAAGAACCCGGCGCGCATCCGTACCGGCACCTCACGTCCGAACACCTTGGACAGGATGCTCCGGATCATGACCTTGCCGGCAGTAAAGGTGAAATCGTGATCTACGACCAGCGCCTCATACTGGAAGAAGGCACGCTCGTGCCGGGCGTCGGTCGTTTCGTTGCGGTAGACTCTGCCGGGGTACACGAAGCGGTAGGGCGGCTTGTGCGTCTGCATATACCGGACGCTGCCCCCGGTCAGATGGGGGCGCAGGCAGAGCTTCTCTCCTGCCGCGCCCCTGTCGTGCCCCTCCAGCCAGTAGGTATCCATGCTTTCGCGGGCGGGGTGGTTGGGGGGGAAGTTGAGCTTGTCAAAGGCGTACAGCTCGCTGGTGATGTCGTCCTCCTCGAAGATCTCAAAGCCCATGGAGCGGAAGGCGTCATCCAGATCGTAGCGCATCTGGGTGATGGGGTGCAGTCCGCCCGACAGCGGGGGCAGACCGGGGACGGTGCAGTCGAAATCCGGCGGGACAGCGGAAGCCTTGAGCTTCAGCTCCTCGCGGCGTGCGTCGATGAGGGCGGACAGTTTGTTCTTTGCCTCGTTAACCACGCGCCCCATCTCCGGGCGCAGGGACGCGTCCAGCCGGGGCAATTCCTTGAGCAGCCCGGTCAGACTGCCCTGCTTGCCCAGAATGTTGGCGCGCACCTCCTGCAAGCCTGTTTCGCTCCGGGCGTCGCGGATCTTCTGTTCCGCGTCGTGCAGGAGCTGCTCGATTCTCTCTTTCATGCGGCAAACCTCTCTTTATGTGAAAATTGTTCGGAACACGGTTTCCTGTCGGGGGGGAAGGAAAGAAAAAAACCGCCCCCGGCTATCGCCAAGGGACGGGAGAAACCCGCGGTACCACCCTGCTTCAGCCCCGACGGGGCTGCACTTTTGCTCGCGCGTATTGCCGCGCGCGGCATCCGGTTTAACGCGGGCGGGGGCACACTGCCTTGCCGCTTTTCGCCGGAAACTCCCATACTGAACCTTCGGAGGATCCTCCGCCGGGCGCTTCCAGCCGCGTCGCCCGTTCTCTGGAGCGGATGCCGTCCTCTTACTCACGTATGCTCATCGTTTGAGGGTATTATACCCGATTGCACGGGATTTGTCAAGGGGGACATTGAAGAAACGGGGGCAGGGGCATTACTTTTTTGCGGCACCGGTTTTCCCTGCCGCCGGCTACTCCCCAATCCATAAGTTGAGAAAAGTTCTGGGGGGCTCGGGGGACTCTTTCAAGAGTCCCCCGGCGTATCTTCGTCTCCCACAAAAAA
>ERZ827168.560-NODE-560-length-59424-cov-4.285890_pt1 | contig 59424 bp, 53 predicted proteins | sample MGYA00519868_ERZ827168 | MGnify/ENA primary metagenome ERZ827168 (study PRJEB31778, sample SAMEA3449271) | human gut metagenome | biome: human gut; feature: human-associated habitat; material: faeces | place: United Kingdom | collected 2010/2012 ... | reverse complement strand
CTTACATGATGCTGGATATAGATACGGGTACGCTGACATGGCACGATATGGACGGCGGTGTATTCCACCGTCTGGCTTTTGAGGAGCGCTGACTAACGCCCCACGTAAAGAACCCCTGCCTACCCATTTTACCAGGAAAGGATGCCGCTGATGCCTGCAAACAACTACCCTTCGTACCGGGACACCATAAACCGCATTGGCATATGCCTGTGCATCATGCTCGCGCTGATTCAGGGCACGTCGCTTGCGTGGGCTTTGCTGTCTGGCTGGCTGTCGGTAATCCTCCCGGCTGAAAGCGCCTATTTTACCGGTGTGCTGATTGAGACAGTGTCCTATCTCTCCTATTTTATCATCCCCGCTGTTCTGTTCGTGCCGCTTTCAAACGGGCGGGAGCGCCAGCCTGTCCGCTTTGACATTCGGATGCCGGCATTCTTTCCCCTGCTCATTCTGGCAGGACTGGCTGCCATTTCGGCGGCGGCACAGGTTAACGCCTGGCTCATGACGCTCATCGGATACACCACGGATATGACGGCTTCTTACGCCGGCGGCACAGACCCGCAGGCGATCGCATTGTTTATTACCGTATCGCTTGCGCCTGCCTTCTGTGAGGAGCTGCTGTTTCGCGGCGTGATATATGGGAATCTCCGACCGTACGGTGTCCCGCTGGCGGTTACGGTCAGTGCGTTGCTGTTTGCCCTGATGCATGGAAATATCGCGCAGACCTTCTACACATTCGTTGCCGGTATCGTCATGGCGCTGTGCTACGAACTGAGCGGCTCCATCTGGTGCAGTACGTTCCTGCACCTGTTCAATAACCTGTCCGCCTGCGTGGCGCAGATACTGCTTGCCCGACTGGGAGAGGGCGCCGAGATGCTCCTGTACGTAATAGACCTTTCCGTTATGGTGGCAGGCACTGCGGCGGCGCTGGCATTACTGCTGTTTTTCCGGCATCGCAAACCGGATCCGCCCCAGTCTGCACGCGGCAGTCTTTTCGGAAATCTGCCGGAGTCGCTTCCTCCCATACAGCCCATGAAACCGGATTTTCACACTGCTTTCCGTAAATTCTTTACACCGGGCATGACGGCATTCCTTGTGCTTGAGTTGCTGTGCACGGCGGCGACCGCACTGACTGTTTACCTCGTGCCTTATCTGGAGGGCTTGCTGTCATGACAGACGGACACGGATCGTTTTCTGCGCGAGACCTCGCGTACATGGCCATGGCGCTGGAGGAAGCGCGCGGTGCCGCCGAAGCGGGTGATGTTCCGGTCGGTGCTGTACTGGTGCGTGCCACGCCATCGGGTGATGCCGTACTGGCGATCGGACGGAATACCCGTGAACGGGATCATACCGCGCTGGGACACGCCGAGATCAACGCGATCGGTGATGCCTGCCGGGCGTGTGGCGCGTGGCGCCTGGCTGACTGTACCCTGTACGTCACGCTGGAGCCTTGCCCTATGTGTGCCGGCGCGATCCTCGGCGCACGCATCGGACGTGTCGTGTGCGGAACACGCGATCCGGCGGCGGGTGCGATGGGTAGCGTCTGGTCAGTCCACAGCCATCCCGCGACCGTGCAATCCCTCACTGTCGAATACGGATGCCGCGAAGCGGAATGCAGGGCACTGCTGCGCGACTTTTTCCGTGCGCGTCGCGGATCCGGAAAGAACCCGGACGGATCAGCCTGAACGTAAGCGTAAAGCATTACCACCAAGGATTTAGTCGTGCTTGTATGGCATTGCCATAGATAAAGACCGCCTCCACTCCCGTGGGGGCGGTTTACGCGGGGGCATCAAAACGACAGGGACAATCGACTCTTCTGCGACCGTCCCCTTCCCGTTGTGTCAGCGGCGGCGATCTTCGGAGTGTCTGCCTTCCGCCCAATACGATGATTTGAAAAGGAGTCCCCCGCTTTCATATGCTGAAAACAAAACAACGTTCGCTTTCCCCCTCCGTCCCCATGACGGAGGGTTCCCTCTGGAGGAATATTCTGATTTTCAGTCTGCCGCTGATGCTGTCACAGATCCTGCAGGTACTGTTCAACATGGCAGACGTTGCCATTGTCGGCAAATTCTCCAGTTCCAACGCCATGGGATCTGTCGGCTCCACTTCCATCCTCGTGACGCTCTTCACCGGATTCCTTATCGGTATGGGTGCCGGGGTCAATGTCCGCGTCGCACAGCTGTTGGGCGCCAAGCGGCAGGAGGACACCGAAAAAGCCGTACATACCGCTCTGTTGCTCTGCGTGCTGACCGGTGTTATCATATCCGGGTTGTGCATCTTCAGCGCGGAATTGATGCTCCGGTTGATCCGGACACGCGATGATCTGCTTGAGGGCGCCGAGCTGTACTTCCGCATTTACGCGCTCGGAATGCCCGCCATGGGCGTTTTCAACTTCGGCAACGGCGTCATGAGTGCCAATGGCGACACCCGCCGTCCGCTGATGTATCTGCTGACGGCAGGCATTCTGAACGTGATTATGAATCTGTTCTTCGTGATTGTCTGCAACATGGCGGAGGACGGTGTGGCTCTGTCCAGCATCATATCGCAGTACATAACCGCTGTGCTGATCCTTGTGCATATGTTCCGCGACAAGAGCGCGTGCGGACTTCGTCTGCGCAGCATCCGCTTCTGGCGCGGCTGTTCGGTGCCGATTCTTGTACTTGGTATCCCGGCAGGCATCCAGAATGCTATTTTTGCGGTGGCGAACCTGTTCATTCAGCGCTCCGTCAACTACTTTGATACCGTGATGGTCAACGGAAACTCCGCTGCCTCCAACGCGGACACGCTGATTTACAATATGATGTCTGCCTTTTATACCGCCTGCTCGACCTTCATGGGGCAGAATTTCGGGGCGGGCAGGCACGACCGCGTGATGAAAAGTTACTTCGTCAGCCTGACCTACTCCTTTGCGGCAGCCGCCGTTGCAGGAGTTCTGTTGCGTGTCTTCGGACGGGAATTCCTCCTGCTGTTCACCAACGAGCAGGCAGTCGTGGATGCCGGAATGCAGAAAGTCTCCGTCATGTGGTGGTCGTTTGCCATATCCGCGTTCATGGACTGCACCATTGCCGCCTCACGCGGATTGGGCAAGAGTTTTGCACCAACCGTCATTGTCATCATGGGCTCCTGCGTGTTCCGCGTGGCATGGGTCTATACGGTGTTTGAGCACTTCCACACCATTCCGTCGCTGTACCTGCTGTACAGCTGTTCATGGACAATCACAGCAGTAGCCGAAATCGTGTACTTTGTTATCGTCTGCCGCAGGCTGCGCGGCGGGAAAACGGCAGAGGTTCAATCCGCCTGACGGGTCTTTCTCGTCCGGACACGCCCCTTTACCCGTTTCGCCCGGGTAAGCCACCGCGCAGCGACTGGATCAGTTGCTCCGCATCGCGGCGGGTGTTGAACCAGCCGAAAGAGGCACGGACAGCACCACCCTCCGGAGTTCCCAACGTCCGGTGTGCCAGCGCGGCACAATGGAACCCGGGGCGCACACAGATGCCGGAGCCGGCTGCATCCAATCGGGCGGCGATGTCCTCGGAGGATACGCCGTCTGCGCGAAACAGCACGGTTCCCCCAGCCAGATGAGGCACCGCTACGTGTACACCCGGCAATTCCGTCAACGCATCCCGCAGAAAAACGCCCAGTGCCGTTTCCTTTTCGCGGATTGCTTCCGGCGTCACCCTGCGCACGAATTCAATGCCCGCACGCAACCCGGCTATGGCGGGCAGAGGCAGGGTGCCAGGCTCGTACCGCTCCGGCAGATCGTCTCCCATGCCCCCGGACAGGGAGTCCAGTCCATTCCCGCCCTCAAGCAAGGTGTCCGGTCGGACTCCCTTGCCGAGCAGGAGCATACCGACCCCCATGGGACCGTACAATCCTTTGTGACCGGGAACAGCAAGCGCGTCGATCTGCATCTCCTCCATGTTGATATCCAGTACGCCGGCTGACTGTGCCGCATCTACCGCAAACAGCGCACCGTGCGCATGGCACAGCCTGCCGATGGCGGCAAGCGGAAGCGTTGCGGGGCAGATGTTGGAGGCATGCGCGCACACGACGAGCCGCGTTGGACGGGAAAGGGCATGCTCCAGTGATGACAGGAGCATCGCGTCTGTCCGCTCCGGGACAGCAGAAAAGGTCTGAAATCTGTCAAAGGTAATTCCTCCCTCGCCTGCCAGCCGGAACAGGGGACGAAAGACAGCGTTGTGTTCCATGTCCGAGCAGACAGCCCGCTCGCCGCGGCGCAAAATGCCCTTGATGGCAAGATTGAGTGCGGCGGTGGTATTTTGCGTGAAAATAACACGTGCCGGATCGCTCAGCCCAAACATATCCGCCGCCGCGACACGGCAGGCATATACCTCCTCGGCGGCGCGCAGCGCAAGTCTGTGCGAGCCTCTTCCGGGATTGCCACCGTAACGTTCCAGGCAAGCCTCCACCGCCCGAAGGACGGAGGGAGGCTTGGGAAAGCTGGTGGCGGCGTTATCAAGATAGACCGGGAAGGCGTGCCGTCCGGTCCTGTCGGTCGTGAATATCATGCCGATTCCTTTCCTACGGTTCCCCGAATATCTGCCGGACACGGATGCCGGCATCCGCAAGGATCTGCCGGACATTGCCTGCCTGCATACAGGGGAATGTTAATCCGTAGGCACAGCCGCCGTGCGTCTGTGCCGAGCTGATCTTGGTGACCGCCGTGCGGATCGAGGCGGCGGCAAGCGAACTCTGCGCGTGCAGTGTCTGGGTCATGGAGCCGAAAATTGCCGTGCAGGTGCCCGGATACTGAACGAACATACCCTGTCCACCGGGACTCCTGCTTCCCCGTGTACGTGATACACCCATGTGCAACACCTCCTCATGCACAGCGTATGCGCCGATTCGACAGAAAGTGCAACAGACACAGTCCGGATTTTCGGAAAGGAAAACAGCCGGATTACATAAAACAGCGCCAGCCGCCGGAATTCCGACGACTGGCGCTGTTTGCCGGGAATGAATTACGTTTCTGCCGTTCCTGTTCCGGCAGGCAGGAAAACTTCTTGCGGGCGCTCGATACTCCGGCACCCGTCCCGGCCGGTCAACAGTCTGTCTATGCTGGTATCCAGCAGTTCAGCCAACTCGTCCAGGAGGACGAGGTCTGGGCAGGAGAGCCCACGCTCCCATTTGGAGACCGCCTGTGGTGTCACGCCCATACGCGCGGCAACACGGTTCTGCGTCAGTCCCTGTCGGCGGCGTCCTTCGGCGATGCGAATCCCGACTTGCTCCGGATAAATCAAAGTATAACCACGGCTCCTTGCTTACACGCCGCCGGTACTTGAAACGGCGTATTCTCCGGCGCGCAGACAGTGCGAAACTGCATCTTCTGCGCCCGGGCACGACGGGTTTATGCGTCTCTCCTGATTTGAAACGCAACAAACCCCGGGGCAGTTCCGCTTACGCGAAACCGCCCGGAGCCCGGATGAACCGTAAAGGAAACGCCGGAATGTTTCCGCGTTCCTTTCAGATGACACTGCGCAATGCATGGCTAAAGCCTTGTCGTGCACCGGTGTCACCGTAAATCCCTGTAATTTGCCTTGGGGGCTTTTCACAAAGGATCAGCTGCGCCAACCCGCGAGGCGCGTGCTGTTGCATCCGGAAATACCTTGGAAAAACATAACTCTGCCTCCCTTCCCTGATGGCGGGCTGTCCCGGGACGGTACCACTCCCGTTGAAGCCGCCGTTGATTTCACATTCCTGTGATGGTTGTAGTATAGCAGATTTTCACAGCCGTGTCAATAAACCAGCGGTTGTTTTTGGGGCGGTTGTTTTGAATTTGCTCGAGCATCTCAAGGGCATGGAAAGCCTGCGGAACTGACGGCGCAGAACAAACCTCCGGCTTCCGGACTGTCCCGGACAATTTTTTGCAAATTTCCGGCATGCGAAGAAAAAATTCATAAAAACCCCTTGAATTATTCTGCGAATATGATATAATGGGAGCGGGTTTCGGGTATGTGCCCGGAAACTCAAGGAATACTACATAAACGGAGGAACATGACCATGGCATACAAGATCAGTGACGACTGCATCTCCTGCGGCGCCTGCGCCGAGAATTGTCCCGTTGGGGCTATCACCGAGGGTGACGGCAAGTACGAGATCGACGCCGACAAGTGCATCGATTGCGGCTCTTGCGCAGAGAACTGCCCTGTGGACGCGCCCAAGGCGGAGTAATCTGACTCAAGTGTCCACATAACGCCAAGACTCCCGACTTCTTTTGGTCGTGCCCCGTGCGGGTCACGGCGGGGGTCGGGGGTCTTTGCTTTGGGGGAATCGGTCAAACTCCCCGCTCAGCAGATGGCGGATTCGCTCTGTCATACGTCGCGATAAATATTACGGCAAATAAAACAGTACGGGGAGGTCAGGCATGACTGGCATACCGGATGACGCAGGAATGGTTTGCGAGGTGAATGAGTCTATTCGCCTGCTCCAGCACCGGGACGGGTTGACCTTCGGCACCGACGCCTACCTGCTGGCGGCGTATGTGCGTCCTGCACCGCACGCGCGCGGGATTGATTTGGGCAGCGGTACGGGAATCATCCCCCTGCTCTGCCTTGCACGCGACAAGGCGTCATCTTTCCTTGCGGTAGAGATGCAGGAGGTGTTCTGCTCCATCATCCGGGAGAACGCCGTAGCCAACGGGTTTTCCGGGCGGCTTGCCCCACTCTGTGCCGACCTGCGCGATCTGCGCCCTGCCGACACGGGCGGGGAAGCCGATCTGATAACCGCAAATCCTCCCTACCTGAAGGCAGGCTCCGGGGCGCGCAACCGTACCGACGAAAAGTATTTTGCCCGGCACGAAGCAGCAGGCGACATCAACGATTTCTGCCGGGCGGCGGGGCGGTTGCTCCGGTACGGCGGGCGCTTTTGCTGTGTGTTCCGTCCCGAACGGCTGACCGATCTTCATGTTGCACTGCGTGGTGCGGGGCTGGAGCCAAAGCGCACGACCTTCGTCCACGCAACACCCTTTGCCGCGCCGTCCTTAGTGCTGACCGAAGCAATGCGCGGTGCGGCGCCTTCGCTGTCTGTTACGCCGCCCCTGTTTCTTTGGGAACCGGATGCCGCCTGTCCGCGCAAGCCGGATGCCCGCATGATTCCATCGGCGCAGTCGGCATATATCTACGAACATTGCTCGTTCCCGGAAGAATACAGGTAGTGTCCCAAGTCCGGGCGAGAAAGGAGCATGCTCATGCCAACTGACACGACTTTGGGCGGAATCCCCGACGGCGGTCACCGCACCGCCGCAAATCCTCTGCCCATGAAGCATATACTCAGCTACACCAGACGGGCGCTGGATGACTACGGCATGATCCGTTCGGGCGAACGGATCGCCGTCGGTGTTTCGGCAGGCAAGGATTCCCTGACACTGCTGTGCGCACTGGCGCGTCTGAGGCAGTTCTACCCGATTCCGTTTGAACTGTCCGCCATCACAGTGGACATGGGCTTCGGCGGCGTTCCGGGCGATTACTCCGGCATCCGCGATCTGTGCAGGAGGCTGGCGATTCCCTACCGGGTTGTGCCGTCAGACATTGCGGAGATCGTATTCGGTATCCGGAAAGAACAGAATCCCTGCTCACTGTGTGCCAAGATGCGCCGGGGTGCACTGCACAGTGCGGCACGCGAGGACGGATGTACCGCCGTTGCGCTGGGGCATCACTTCGATGACGTGGTGGAAACCTTCATGCTCAATCTGTTCTATGAAGGACGCATCGGTTGCTTTTCCCCCGTCACGGAACTGTCGCGCACCGGGATTCGGCTGATACGTCCGCTGATCTACGTGCCGGAGAAGGAAATACGTGCCTATGCGGCGACGGAGGCACTGCCGGTTGTTCCGTCCGCCTGCCCCGCCAATGAACATACGGAACGGGAAAACATGAAACAGCTCCTGCGGACGCTGGAGCGAAACAACCGCGGACTGCGACATCGCATCTTCGGTGCCATGCAACGTGGCAGGGTGGACGGCTTCTGCCTGCCGGGGCGGCGGGACATCCGTTTCCCGGAGCCGGAGGAAGAACACGATGAGGAGGACACGCCATGAAACAAAGTGTTCGGGTCGGACTGTGCGGCTTCGGCTTCATGGGCAAGACTCACCTGTACGCGCTCTCCAATCTTCCATACTTTTATGACCTGCCATACAGGGCGGAAGTCATCGGTGTATGCACGGCGCACCGGGAGACGGCAGACTCTGCCGCGGAAGCCTTCGGCATCCGCCGGGTGTATGCCTGTGAGGCGGACATGATTGCAGACGGGGATATTGATGTCATCGACATCTGCACGCCCAATCCCTGCCATTTCACAACTGCGCGCGCCGCTATCACAGCCGGCAAGCACGTGCTGTGCGAAAAACCGCTGACTGCGTCGGCAGAGGAGTCGCGCGAGCTGGCGCAGCTTGCCGCATCAACCGGGCTGACCTGCGGTGTAGTGTTCAACAACCGCTTCCTGTCCCCTGTCCTGCGGGCACGGCAGTTGGCGGAGGAAGGAAGGCTGGGCCGCATTCTGTCTTTCGATTTTGCCTATCGCCACAATTCCTGCATTGACCCGGAACGCACAGTCGGCTGGAAACAGCGCGCAACGTGCGGCGGCGGAACGCTGGCGGATCTCGGGCCGCACGTAATCGACCTCTGTCGCCTTCTGTGCGGGGAGATTGTTTCGGTCATGGGCAAAAGCCAGATTGCTTTTCCGACGCATCGGGTGCCCGAGGGCGAATGGCTGACCGACGCGGACGAGGCATTCTACCTCACCGCCACAACCGCGTCCGGCGCAGTCGGGCAAATCACGGTATCCAAGCTGACGCAGGGTGCCAACGATGAGCTCACGTTTTCGGTATACGGCACGGAGGGCGCGGTCCGGTTTGACCTCATGCAACCCAATTACCTGTATGTGTATGTCAACGATGCGGCGGGTGCGCCGCTCGGCGGATTGCGCGGTTTTACACGCGTGGAATGCGTGGGGCGCTTTGACGCTCCGGCATTGCCCTTTCCGTCGCCCAAAGCACCGGTCGGTTGGCTACGTGGACACATTGGGAGCATGGAGCACTACCTATCTGCCGTGTATGCCCATCGCTCCGCTGACCCGTCATTTGCCGACGGTGCCGCCGTCGACAGGATCATTGCCGCCGCGCGGCGCTCCGATGCAGAGGGGCGGGAGGTGCCGGTATGACGTCCTGTCGACGCTGTCCCGTCATCGGGCTTACAGGTCCCACAGGAGCCGGAAAGGGCGTGGTGTCCGGGATCTGCCGGCGCTGGGGAATCCCTTCCATCGACACGGATGCGGTGTATCACGCCCTGCTGGAACCGCCTTCCGCCTGCCTTGACGGGCTGGTTGCGTCTTTTGGCACGGGAATTCGCAACCCGGACGGAACACTGAACCGTCCTGCGCTCTCTGCGATTGTGTTCGCGCCGGGAGCAGGCGACAAGCTGGAGCTGCTCAATCGCATCACGCACGGCTTTGTACTGGACAAGGTGCGGACGTTGTGCAGGGCGCATGAGGAGGCGGGCGCCCCTGCCGTCCTGGTGGATGCGCCCCTGCTATACGAGTCCGGCTTTGACCGGGAGTGCGACCGGGTACTGGCTGTACTCGCCGCACCGGACACACGCCTATGCCGCATCATGGCACGGGACGGCATTTCCCTGAATGCTGCCCTTGCCCGTTTGCGGGCACAGAAGCCGGATGACTTTTACGCGCGTGCGGACGGCATCCTGTACAACGACGGCACCCCCGCAGAACTGGAGGCACCCCTGCACGGCCTGCTGACCGACTGGGGCGTATGCCTGCCGTGAGGCGGAGCGTGTCCGGGCGGGCGGGAGGTTTTGATCTTCGGAACCCGCCGCATGCGGTTGTGGTTGCGGTCATTCTGGTTATTTCTCTGCTGTTCGGCTTCCTGTTCGATCTTGCCTGCGGCGGTATCGAAAGGCTGCGTTACCCACGGAAATACCGGGATTACGTTGAAACATACGCTTCGCGCTTCTCAGTACCGGAGGCGGTTCTGTATGCCGTCATGCGCACCGAAAGCGGCTTTGACAGCGCGGCGGAATCAAGCGCCGGAGCGGTCGGACTGATGCAGCTCATGCCTGACACCTTCCGCTGGCTGACGCAGGATGTTCTGCACGAGTATCTGGAGGACGGAATGCGGTACGATCCCGAGACCAGCATTCGCTACGGAGCGTGTCTTCTGTCCCGCTATTACCTGCGCTTCGGTCGCTGGGAGTTGGCGTTTGCCGCCTACAATGCGGGCGAGACCCGGGTGGACGGGTGGTTGGCGGACGAATCCATCGCGGACGGAACAGGCGGGCTGCGCAGGATCCCTTACAGGGAAACAAGGCATTACGTGTCAAAGGTGCAGAAAGCCGTTTCGGTGTACGAAAAGCTATACGACTGATGTACAGAAACAAAAAATGATTGAATACTATTTCCGGAAAGAAGGATTATGATATGGAAAACACGGAAAACAGAACGCAGGCACAGATTCTTGCAGACAACCTGGGCTACAGGAAAACCAACTTCTATGAAGCCGCTGACGAAGCGGCAATCCGGGCGGCGTATGACTATGCACCCGGCTACATGAAGTTCCTGGACGAAGCCAAAACCGAGCGCGAGGCATCGCGCGTTGCAATCGCCATGGCGGAAGCGAACGGTTATGTTCCGTATACTTTCGGCATGAAGACAGAGGCGGGCGGCAAATACTACTACAACAATCGCGGGCGTAATCTGTACCTGTTCCGCATCGGCACCGAGCCGATCGAAAACGGCGTGCGCATCGTTGCCGCTCACATCGATAACCCCCGCGTGGACGTCAAGCAATCCCCGCTCTATGAGGACGGTGGCTTCGCTTTCTTCAAGACGCGTTACTACGGTGGTATCCGCAAGTACCAATGGGTCACAATTCCGCTGGCACTGCACGGCGTGGTCATCAAAAAGAACGGCGAAACGGTGGATGTAGTCATCGGCGAGGACGAATCCGATCCGGTCATCTACATCAATGATCTGCTGCCCCATCTCGGACAGGAGCAGAATCAGAAGCCGCTCGGAACTGCCATTCCTGCGGAGAATCTCAATCTTCTGCTGGGCACCCGTCCTTTCCCCGGCGCTGACAAGGACGCGATCAAACTGAATATTCTTTCCCTTCTGAACGAAAAGTACGGCATCACCGAGGAGGATTTCCTTTCTGCCGACCTCTCCGCAGTCCCCGCCATCCGGGCACGGGACGTGGGACTGGATCGCTCGCTGATCGGTGCCTATGGGCACGATGACCGCGTGTGCGCCTACCCGTCGCTTACTGCACTGTTCGCCACGGACGACAGCCTCCACACCTCCATGGTCATTCTGGCTGATAAGGAGGAAATCGGCTCCGAGGGCAATACGGGGATGCAGTGCGACCTCATGACAGATCTGCTGGCGGAGATTGCCGCGGCACGAAACGGCAATTTCGCCGCCATGAAAGCAAATTCCAAGTGCCTGTCCTCCGACGTAACGGCTTGCTTTGACCCCAACTTCGCCGATGTGTTCGACAGACGCAATGTATCGCTGATCAACTGCGGCGTTGCCATGTCCAAGTATACCGGGCACGGCGGCAAGGTGGGTACCAACGATGCACCGGCAGAGTATGTCGCATGGATCCGCCGCATCATGGCGGACGCGGGCGTCATCTGGCAGGCGGGAGACATGGGTAAGGACGATGTCGGCGGTGGCGGAACCGTTGCGAAATACATCGCCAAGCACAACATTGAGACCGTTGATCTGGGTGTTCCTGTAATCTCCATGCACGCGCCCTACGAAATCATATCCAAGGCTGACCTCTATACGGCACATCAGGCGTTTGAGGCATTCTTCCGCGCCTGACGGACAAAATCGCGACCGACAAACCCGACCGGGGACGGGAAAGGAGTTTTACCTATGTTCGAAAATCTGGATCCCGTCGCCCGGCGGTACGAGGATATGGAATACCGGCTGACGCTGCCGGAAACGCTGGCGGATCCCGCCGCGTATCAGCGTCTGATACGGGAATACAACGCCCTGACAGACACGGTAACTGCCTATCGAGCCTTCCGTTCTCTGGAGGCACGCCTCCATGAGGCGGAGGAGGAAGCACTCTCATCCGATGCGGAGTTGCGGGCGCTGGCTACCGAGGAGGCGCTGTCGGTGAAGAAACAGCTGACAGAAGCGGAAACGGCATTGCGCACTCTGCTGATTCCGCGCGATCCGGACGATGACCGTAGCGTGGTCATGGAGATACGCGCCGGCACCGGCGGAGAGGAGGCTGCACTGTTTGCCGCCGACCTGTTCCGGATGTACAGTATGTACGCGCAGTCGGTCGGCTTTTCGGTCAGTGTCACCTCCGCGACCGAGACAGAGCTTGGCGGCTTCCGGGAGATTGTATTTCTCTGCGAAGGAAAAGGCGCGTTCTCCCGTTTCAAATTTGAATCGGGCGTGCATCGCGTGCAGCGTGTCCCCGCGACCGAATCCCAGGGACGCATCCAAACCTCCGCCGCAACGGTGGCTGTGTTGCCGGAAGCGGAGGAGGTGGATGTGGAGATCCGGGACAGCGATATTGTGTTTGAGTCCTGCAAGTCCTCCGGCGCGGGCGGTCAGCACATCAACAAGACCGAGTCCGCCGTCCGCCTGACGCACAAGCCGACCGGCATTGTCGTGGAATGCCAGCAGGAGCGCTCGCAGTTCCAGAACAAGGATAAAGCCCTCTGCATGTTGCGTGCCATCCTGTACAAACGCAAAAAAGAGGAAACCGACAGTGCGCGTGCCTCGGCACGCCGCCTGCAGGTAGGCTCCGGCGATCGGAGCGAAAAAATACGCACCTATAATTTTCCCCAGAGCCGCGTTACCGACCATCGTATCGGGTTTTCGCTGTATGATATCGCCGGGTTTATGAACGGCAACCTTGACCCCATGATCCGGGCACTGACCGAAGCGGACACCGCAGCGCGGCTCCGGGAATCCGAGGCGCGGAACTGACAGCACGTCGCCTCACGAAAGGACTGTATTGCTTTGCAAACCGAGCATATTCTCATTACCGATCCGACAGAGCAGGCGACAGATATCCGGCGTGCCGCCTGCATCATCCAGACAGGAGGACTTGTTGTTTTCCCCACCGAGACGGTGTACGGGCTGGGCGGGGACGCCACCAACGCCGATGCTTCCCGCCGGATCTATGCCGCCAAGGGGCGCCCCTCGGATAATCCGCTCATCATCCACGTGGCTTCCCCGCAGGATGCGGCAATGTACGCCGATACGGATGCGCTGTACGACCGGCTGGCTAAAGCCTTTATGCCGGGTCCTTTGACCGTCATCATGCCGCGCAAGCCCATCATTCCCTTGTCCACGACGGGAGGACTCGAAACCGTTGCGGTCCGCTGTCCGTCCCATCCCGTGGCACATGCACTGATTGCGGCGGCGGGCGTCCCGATCGCGGCGCCATCCGCCAATCTGTCCGGCAAGCCGTCGCCCACCTGCGCCGCTCACGTAGCGCAGGATATGGACGGGCGCGTGGACATGATCCTGGATGGCGGCGACTGCGAGATCGGATTGGAATCCACCATCGTTAAGCTGGACAGGGACGGGGACGGCGAGTTCCTGACCCTGCTCCGCCCCGGCGGCATCACATACGATGCGCTGTGCTGTGTCTGCGAGCGCGTTGCGATTGCACCTGCCGTCACAGAACTGCTCTCGGCAGACGTGCGTCCGCTCTCGCCGGGTATGAAGTACAAGCACTATGCGCCCGCGACTCCGGTTGTGCTGCTGGAGGGTACGCCGGAGCACGTTCTGTCGTACCTGCAGGAGCGGCAGAAGACCGAGCGTTGCGCCATCCTGTGCTACGATGAGGAGATCACGCACCTGCTACCGGGAGGACTGCTTCCGGTCGGCGCGCGGGATGACCTTGCTACCCATGCACACACGCTGTTTGCCCGCCTGCGGGAATCAGACAGTCTGCACGCCGATGTTGTGTACGCCCACCTGCCGCCGCGCGAGGGGCTTGGTCTGGCGCTGTACAACCGCATGATACGGGCGGCGGCGCATACTGTCAGAAAGGTATGATTGCCTTTGTCGGTTCGGCGGATACCATCGTTCCCCCGATTCCACACTGACTTTTGTGGAAGCACTGCGGGAGGCGGGAGCGGACGCCGCCGTCACGGTCTTTGACGGCGCCGACCACTTTTCCGTTCCCTCACTGGCCTATCTTGACCGGGGGACCGACCTTGTCGGTTGGCTGACCGGTAACCAGAAATCTACTGCGGAAGAAGGATATCATGGCTAAGAAAAAGAAACAGGAAGCATCGGAGATAGTCTCCGCCCCCATACGCGAACAACTCATTACCGACACGCTGGAAAAGAACTATATGCCCTACGTCATGTCGGTCATCATTTCCCGCGCCATCCCGGAAATCGACGGCTTTAAGCCCTCCCACCGGAAGCTGCTGTATACCATGTACAAAATGGGATTGCTCAATCCCAACACGCCCCGAACCAAGAGCGCTAATGTCGTGGGCGCGACACTTCAACTCAACCCACACGGAAACGATGCCATTTACGAAACGCTGGTACGACTGACGAGGGACAACGAATCACTCCTGCATCCCTTCATAGACTCCAAGGGCGGCTTCGGCAAGCAGTACTCCTCCAACACCAATGCCTCTGCCATGCGGTATACCGAGGTAAAACTGGAGCCGTTCTGCTCAGAGGTATTCCGTGGTATCGATAAGGATGCCGTGGACATGGTGGACAACTACGACGCCACCATGAAGGAACCGGTTCTGCTCCCGACCGCCTTCCCTAATATTCTGGTATCGCCCAATATGGGTATTGCAGTCGGCATGGCGTCTAACATCTGCTCCTTCAATCTGTCGGAGGTCTGCGACGGTACAATTGCCCTGCTGAAGAAACCAAACCTGACCACCGAGCGGCTGATGGAGATTATCAAGGCTCCCGACTTCCCTGGCGGCGGCGCGCTGATCTACGATGCGGAACAGCTGAAGACGGTGTATGAAACCGGGCAGGGTTCCGTGCGCGTCCGGGCACGCTATCAGTACGATGCCGCGGCAAACTGCATTGAAATTCTCCAGATCCCCTACTCCACTACGCTGGAGCAGATCATGGATAAGATAATTGAGCTTGTCAAGAACGACACAATCCGGGAAATTACGGATGTGCGCGATGAAATCGGTCTGTCCGGCTTTAAGCTGACAATCGACCTCAAGAAAGGAGCCGACCCGGACAGACTGATGAACCGTCTGTTCCGACTGACCTCTCTTGAGGACACCTTCAAATGCAATTTCAATGTCCTTATCGATTCCACGCCCCGGCAGATGGGTGTGGCGGAAATCCTCCGGGAATGGATTACCTTCCGTACCGGATGCGTGCGGCGGGAAATGACCTTTGATCTCGGCAAAAAGCGGGACAAGCTCCATCTGTTGGAAGCGCTTGCCAAGGTTCTGCTGGACATCGACAAGGCGATCCGTATCATCCGCAAGACCGAGAAGGAGGAGGAGGTTATTCCCTCCCTGATGACCGGCTTCGATATCGACGAGGTGCAGGCAAACTACATTGCCGAAATCAAGCTGCGCAATCTTAACCGCGAGTACATTCTCAACCGCATAGCCGAAATCGAGAATCTGCGCCGGGAAATAGCCGAGATTGAGGAAATTCTCGCAGACGATATCAAGCTGAAGGGCGTGATTGCCGCCCAGTTGACAGAAGTCAAGAAAAAGTTCGGGCAACCACGCCGGACGCAGATCATCAAGCCGGATGACCTGCCTCCCGCCATCGAGGAGCCTGCCGTGGAGGATTACCCGGTGCGGCTCGTACTCACCGGGGAAGGCTATTTCAAAAAGCTCGCTTCCAATGTGCGTGTGCAGGCGACACCCGATCATCGGCTCAAGGACGGCGATGAAATCGTAGCCTCCGTTGAGGCGTACAACCGCGACAGTCTGGTATTCTTCACCGATCGGGCGCAGGTCTGGCGCGCGGCAGTCGCTGATTTTGAAACAGTCAAGCCCTCGGTCATGGGAGACTTCCTGCCTGCCAAACTGGGCATGGACAACGGGGAAAAGCCGCTGTACATGGAGGTGCGCAATGATTACCCCGCTGATCGGAACATGATCTTCCTGTTTGCCAACGGAAAAGGCGTGCGCATTCCCGTGTCCGCATACGAAACCAAGGGCAACCGGCGCAAATTGACCGGTGCCTGCTCCTCTGCGTCGCCGCTTGTGGCGGTGTTTGGCGAGAACGAGGATCAACCGCTGGATATTCTGCTGGTTTCGGATGCCGACCGGGCTATCCTCATCAAGTCCTCGCTGATCCCCAAAATGGCAACCCGTACCTCTGGCGGCAACCAGCTGATAACGCTGAAGAAGGGGCAGAAGCTCCGGGCGGCATACATCGATTTCGGTGACCGCTTCGGCAGCGAAAAGTCCTATCGCAAGAACAAGCTGCCAGCATCCGGTGTTCTGCTGGAGGAGAAGGATATTGATATCCAACAACTGAAAATCGATACTGAATGAGTCAGAAAAGGAGCATACCGTTATGTCCAATAAAACCGAAAGCAAAGGTGCTCGCCGGCGCGGTCTGGCAACCCGCATTATGGCATGGATCCTCAGCATCCTGATGATGGGATCCATGATCACACTCGCAGTTACCATGATTCTGGAAAGAATCTGACCGACAGACGCACCGCCCGCCCTCGCCCCGCATACGCTGGGAACGGCGGGCAGTGTGTCAGGAACTTCTGCTATGACCGTTACGATTTCTCCTGCCTACGAGGGGCGCCTGCTCCGCTCGTATCTGAAGAATACGCTTTCGCTCTCGACAAGCGCACTGGCGCGTCTCAAGACGCGGGAGGACGGCATCACGGTCAACGGCGTCCGCGTGACCGTCCGCTATGTTCTGCACGCCGGGGATTTGTTGCAGCTCGCCGTGGACGATACGCCGGATACCGCGACCCGTACCGTCCTGCCGGCGGAGGCACCCCTCGATGTTCTCTACGAGGACGATCTGCTGATTATTCTCAACAAGCCGGCGGGAATGCCGACGCATCCCTCCCACGGACACCTCACCGACACCCTTGCCAACGCGCTCGCATACCGCTACGCACGCGCCGGGGTTCCTTTTGTTTTCCGTTCCATGGGACGGCTGGACAGAAACACCAGCGGGGTGGTCGTTGTCGCCAAAACGCAGGCGGTCGCCGGATTCCTGGGCGGTTGTCTGGTCGGGCGGCGCGTAACCAAACGCTACCTCGCCGTGCTGGAAGGTCAACTGCCCGCCGATGGAAGTCTGCACCGCATTGAGGTACCCATCCGACTGCCGGCGTCCGGAGTCGCCATGCGTACCGCCGCCCCCGGCAGTGACCCCAACGGAACCGACTGCGAGTACGCCCTGACCACCTACCGGGTACTGGCAGCATCTGAAAGGTACACGTTGGTGCTTGCCATGCCGCACACCGGGCGGACACATCAGCTCAGGGTGCATTTCGCACACATCGGTCACCCGCTGTGCGGGGATGAGGTATACGGTAGGGCGCCGACAGAACACGCGCCGATCGGACGGCAGGCGCTGCATTGTCTCTCGCCGTCCTTTCCGGTTCCCTTTTCGACAGCGGCTGACAGGCATGCTACAATCCCGCCGATGCCGGAGCCAACGGTACCCGTGAATTTTCCCTCTGACGACGGGTGGATGCACACCTTTGCCCCACTGCCGCCGGACATGGAAGCCCTGCTGTGCACCGCGTTTCCTGCCCTGAACGACTCCTCCGGCTCATGGCTCCGCACCCCGACCGCCGCCGACCTCGTACGGCAGGATGACCCATGGCAGGTTTCTGCAACCACGTGAAAAGAGAAGAGAGAAAAGAGAAAAAGAAAGGATATTCCCATGAAAAGAATCCGCCCCGACCGGTGCCGGGGAGCGTCGGACAGCAGGTTGCCGTCGCCGATTCCCGCCCGGGTATACCGGACGCTGGACGAGGAAGTCAAACGCCGGTACCATCCCATTCCGCCGCGCTATGAACATCTGCCGGCATTCTGTCTGTTCCTGTATGCCGTAGCGGCTGTCTGTCTGATTCTGCTGATTATCCAATCCGGCAGTGTCGCTTTCTCGGATTGGTTCAATCTGCACATCAGTGCCCCCTTACGGGCATTTCTGGCGGCTTTGACTGCACCGCTGCCTTTCTCGCTCGGTGAGTTTACAGTACTCCTGTTGCCCTTGGTGCTGGTCGTAACCCTGCGCCATGCCATTCGTCGTCGCTGCGACAGCTGGCGCACGGCAGGTGTGTTCATCGGGGTGCTGATCTCGGTTCTTTTGAGCTTTTTCTCGGTGTTTGTGCTGAATTTCTCCGCAGGATACCGCAACTCCACGCTGGATGTCAAGCTGGAACTGGAGCAAAAGCAGGTCAGTGCGGAAGATCTTGCCGACACGGCGCGCATCCTTGTCCGACACCTGAACGAGGAAGCCGGCAAGCTCGGGTTTGAACGCGACGGTTTTTCGGTTATGCCGTACTCGCTGGCTGAGATGAATGATCGGCTGTCTGATGCATATGCCGCCTTCTGCTCCACGCACGACTTCATCCGGAACAACGCAGGACAGCCCAAGCCGGTTCTCGTCAGTGAGATTTTGTCCTATATGCACATTACCGGCGTCTACTCGTTTTTTACAGGTGAAGCAAACATCAATGTCAATTTCCCGGATTACACCACACCCTACACCGCCGCCCATGAAATGGCGCATCAGCGCGGTATCGCGCGCGAGGATGAAGCCAATATGGTTGCGTTCCTCGTATGCATCGGATCGGATGACTCGTATATCCGTTACAGCGCCTACCTGAATATGTATGAGTACGTTGCGAATGCGCTGTACAGCGCCGATGCGAGCCGATACAAAACAATCCATGCGGAGCTCAACAGTGCTACCCGCGGTGAACTGTCCGCCTACAACAGATTTTATGAAAAGTACCGCGACTCTGCGGCTTCCAAGGTTTCGGACGCCGTCAACAACACCTACCTGCACACCCAGCAGGTATCTCACGGCACCCGGAGTTACGGGATGGTCGTAGACCTCACGGTTGCATGGTATAAGGCATATCCGGAAAAATAGGGTGAATGCAGAGAAATGCGCGGCGAACACTGCTTGCGGGATGGCGAAGTGCCTTTCGCAGATAAGCCGCGCAAACAACCCCGACATAATCCGAAACGGGTCAATTTTCATTCGTGAACAATTTGTAAATAAACATCCGGAGGACTTTACTTTTCCCCTGCTGTATGATATCATATAGACAGAAAAATAGTTTGGCTCCCCGCCCTTTCTGTCACGGATATACAGCATGACCGAAGACGGGGTGTCTGTTCCTTTGCCGTTCGTCGGTCTGCGTTCTCGGTTCATCCGACATCCAAGCACCATCTGCATACGCAGTGCTCGCGGGCGGCTTTCTTTTGTACTCCGATGCCCGCCGCCGGCACGGTACGGGACAGGGGAGTCACGGATCGTTCGCGCTTCCGGAAAGCCCGCGATACGACCGGAATTGGGACTGAAAGACAGGTCCAGGCAACCGGAGATGCCGATGCCCGTTCCCCGACGCGTTGGCGGCTTCCTGCAGAAGCGCATTCCGGGGCGGTATCGGCTACATTTTGCGAGAAAGGACGCTTTCGCTCCGCGAAAGACTTGGTCATAGATATGGAAAGCTTGCATATCGTCGGCGGGCGCCGCCTGAACGGCACCGTCCACATCAGCGGCATGAAAAACGCGGCGCTTCCCGTTCTTTTTGCTTGCGCACTCAACAGCGAGACCTGCGTGCTGCACAATGTCCCCCCTGTCCGGGACGTGGAGACAACCATCAGCATCCTCACGCAGATGGGCGTGGAGGTTCGTTACCTTACTCCTACGACGCTGGAAGTCAACGGCGCCGGCTTCCGCCCCTGCACTTCCCCTGACAGGCTGGTCGAGTCTATCCGCGCGTCCTCGTACCTGATGGGCGTGGAGTTGGCCCTGTGCGGCAGAACGCGCATCAGTCACACCGGCGGGTGCAGGTTGGGTACCCGCCCGTTGGATTACCACACCCGTGCTTTTGAGTTGATGGGCACCGAGATAGATGTCCGCGGTCATATCACCGGCGTGGCGGAGAACGGTCTGCACGCCGCGAAGATCATGCTGGACACGGCTTCCGTTGGTGCGACAGTCAATATCATGCTCGCCGCCTCCCTGATTGCGGGAGAGGAGACCATCATTCTGAATGCAGCCCGTGAGCCGCATATCGTGGATTTGGGCAAATTCCTTACCTCCTGCGGTGTTGGCGTGACCGGCGCGGGAACCTCTGAAATTCACATCCGCGGCGTACGGGCGCTGCACGGCTGCACACACGTCATTATTCCGGACATGATCGAGGCAGGCACCTACATGGCTGCCGTCGCAGGAACGGGCGGCGAAGTCAAGCTGGTCGGCGCCATCGCAAAGCACTTGGAATCCGTGGTCAGTAAGCTGACCGAGATGGGTGTAAGCGTGACCGTGGGCACAGGGGAATCCAAGGGAGAGGACAGCGTCCTGACGGTTGTCTCGGACGGTCATCTGAAGGGCATCCAGCTTAAAACCGACGTGTACCCCGGCTTCCCCACCGATATGCACCCGCAGTTTGTCCCTCTTCTTGCTGTTGCCGAAGGTCCGAGCAGTGTGACGGAAAACATCTGGAGCGGTCGATTCGATTATCTCGCCGAGCTCCGGAAAATGGGCGTTTCCTGTTTACATGCCGATTCCAGCAACACTGCAATGATAAATCCCGGGCAGCATCTGACAGCTGCATCGGTCACGGCGACCGATCTGCGCGGAGGCGCCGCTATGGTCATCGCTGCACTGATGGCGGATGGTGTGTCCCGCGTCTCCAAGGCGTACATCATTGAGCGCGGATATGATAACTTGATCGGCAAGCTCCGGGCATTGGGCGCCGGCATCAGTTGTGACATGGACGAAGCAGACGGGGATGACACACCTCCTCCTCCGTGCACCAAAGTCAGATCTGCGGCTCACGTGATGCCAAGATAGTCCTTGTCAGAGCATATTTTTCAGCAGGCAGAAGCCAAAACAGCTTCTGCCTGCTTTTTTTGCGCGCATTGCCCTCAGCATAGTTTTCAACAGGTTTTCCACAAGGCTGTACGCATGTTGTAAGCGATTGCATAAATATTCTCCCTGCATTCATGCATATTCAATTTCGATGAATATATAAATAAATGCAGAATTAAATGTTAACAAATACGTGTAATTGTTTTGCTTATATGTCTTTCCACAGCGACACGCTCTGGAGCATTCCAGAGTTATCACCGGCAGGCGGAGACCTGACATCACAAAGCAAAAATCCCGGTGTAAGTTGTAAAATATAGCATCCCCTATTGCAAAAAATCGAAAAATCTGATACAATAGAGGCATCCCGGGCAAATCCCCCTACGCCCGGACTATGTGCCCGCCGGCTTGCTGCTTGCCCGCGGGAAAAAGTCGGACAGACAGGGCTCGCAGATGCGCCTCCCTGCCCCGCCCGATGACAAGCAAGAAAGGACACACCGTATGGAGCACTCAAACCGCAGAGTCGGAACCACCTCACGGGGCATCCGCTGCCCCATCATCCGCGAGGGAGATGACCTCGCCGCTATCGTAGCCGAAAACGTACTGGAAGCCGCCCGTGCCGAAAACTTTTCCCTGCACGACCGGGATGTCATTGCCGTGACTGAATCCGTAGTCGCCCGCGCGCAGGGCAACTACGCTTCGGTGGACGAAATCGCCGCCGATGTCCGCGCCAAGTTGGGCGGCGGCACCGTGGGCGTACTTTTCCCCATTCTCTCCCGCAATCGCTTTGCCATCTGTCTGCGCGGCATCGCCAAGGGTTGCCGTAAGGTCGTGCTGATGCTTTCCTATCCCTCGGACGAGGTCGGGAACCAGCTGGTCACTTGGGATCAGATTGACACGGCGGGCATTAACCCCTACTCCGACGTTCTGACGCTGGAGCGCTATCGTGAGCTGTTCGGCTCCAATCCGCATGAGTTCACGGGCGTGGATTACGTAAGTTATTACGCCGATCTGATCCGTGACGCCGGTGCTGACGTAGAGATCGTGTTCGCCAATCAGCCTCGCGCGATCCTGCACTACACCGATACCGTGCTGACCTGCGACATCCATACCCGGACGCGTACCAAGCGTATCCTGCGCGATGCGGGTGCGCGGCTGGTCTGCGGGCTGGACGATATCCTGACCTCCCCGGTCAACGGAAGCGGCTACAACGAGCAGTACGGACTGCTCGGATCCAACAAGGCGACCGAGGACAAGATTAAGTTGTTCCCGCGTGAGTGTCGCCCGCTGGTGCTGGACATTCAGTCCCGTATCCTGCAGGCGACCGGCAAGCACGTGGAGGTCATGGTGTACGGCGATGGTGCCTTCAAGGATCCCAAGGGCAAGATTTGGGAGCTGGCTGACCCGGTTGTGTCCCCTGCCTTTACGGACGGGCTGATAGGCACCCCCAACGAGTTGAAGCTCAAGTATCTGGCAGACAACGACTTCAAGGAACTGTCCGGTGAAGCGTTGCGCGATGCGATTTCCGCAAGCATCCGCGCCAAGGATCACGATCTCAAGGGAAGCATGGCATCGCAGGGAACGACTCCGCGTCAGTTGACCGACCTCATCGGATCGCTCTGCGACCTGACCTCCGGCTCCGGTGACAAGGGAACGCCCGTGGTGCTTGTCCAGGGTTACTTCGACAACTATACCGTCTGACGGTGCCGCGCACAAAAAGTCCCGTCTATACGCTCCTTCGGCTTTTTGCGCGCATCCATTCCCCGAGGCGAGCGTAAATAAACTGAAAGGGTATGATAGGGAAAGCTCCTATCATACATAGGTATTGCAATGGAAAACAGCAACATCCGTCCTGCGTCACTCGCACGCATTACAACGCCCGCGCTCGCAGAGGCTTTCATCAGCGAGCAGGTCGCCGCACTCCGTAAGCAGATCGGCGACAGGAAGGTTCTGCTGGCACTGTCCGGCGGCGTCGATTCTTCCGTCGTTGCCGCCCTGCTCATCAAGGCTGTCGGTCAGCAGCTGGTCTGCGTACACGTCAATCACGGTCTGCTCCGCAAGGGAGAGCCCGAGCAGGTCGTGCAGGTCTTCCGCCATGAGATGAATGCAAATCTCGTCTACGTGGACGCCACGGATCGCTTCCTGAACAAGCTGGCAGGCGTGTCCGACCCCGAGGCAAAACGCAAGATTATTGGCGCGGAGTTTATCCGCGTGTTCGAGGAGGAGGCGCGCAAGCTGGAGGGCATTGAATTCCTGGCGCAGGGTACCATCTATCCCGACATTCTGGAAAGTGTCGGCGTGAAGGCTCACCACAATGTGGGAGGGTTGCCGGAGGATCTGAGATTTGAGCTTGTCGAACCGGTCAAGTTCCTGTATAAGGACGAGGTACGCGTAGTCGGCAAGGCGCTGGGTCTCCCGGACAACATGGTCTACCGTCAGCCGTTCCCGGGTCCCGGTCTTGGTGTTCGTTGCACCGGCGCCATTACGCGCGACCGGTTGGAAGCTCTGCGCGAATCCGATGCCATCCTGCGGGAGGAGTTTGCTAATGCAGGGCTTGACGAAAAAGTCTGGCAGTATTTCACGGTCGTTCCGGACTTCCGCTCGACCGGTATCCGGGACGGCAAGCGCAGTTGGGACTGGCCTGTCATTATCCGCGCGGTCAACTCGGTGGATGCGACATCTGCAATAATCGAGGAAATCCCATACCCCCTGCTTCATCGGATTACCGACCGCATTCTTGCCGAAGTCAAGGGCGTAAACCGCGTACTGTACGATCTCTCCCCCAAGCCCTGCGCTACGATTGAGTGGGAATGAATACAGCCCCCTACTTTTGCAGGTGAACACCTACCAAAGTGCTATTTCAAGGCAGAATTGATACTGTAAATTATATTTCCACGATAATCACACAAGAGGAAATCCCTCCTGTTTGAACACTTCTGTTGTGAGATGAGCAAAATGCGATTTTGAAAAAGTCGGACAAAAAAGGTAGGCGAAAAAAGCCTCCGTTAGGAGGCAAAAAAGCATCGAATGGCAGGCTAAGCGAAACGCATAAGGGATTTACGAGAGCAGATGATACCATGAATATAATTTGCATGGTTTATGAAGTATCTTTTTAAGGATAGATGAGATGCGATGAATATCTTGTTTTGGAATCTTAAAGGAAATAATTTACACGAACACATAAAGCGATGTCTGATTGAGAACAATGTTAATGTTGCTGTTTTTGCTGAATATAAAGGCATGGATTTTCGGTTATTGGGTAGAGAACTAAATGATACATACCAGTATATTGAACCCAATGGTGGGTGCGATAAAATAGCCATGTTTGTTTCAACATCTGTTAATGCAGTGATTAAGCGTGAACAAAGCCGCTATGCACTATATCTAATCAAAATAAATGAACAGCAATATATATTTGCTGGTGTTCACTTGCAGGATCGCCATTCAACCGATACAGCAGTAAGAATAGAGACGATTGGCAGGTTGATGAACGATATAAAGAACTTGGAACAATCCAGTAATTGCAACAATACAATTATTATTGGTGATTTTAATGCAAATCCTTATGATGATGAATTGCTGCAAATGAATGCGTTCCACGCTGTTCCATTTAAGGAAGTAATAAGGAAAAGTGAGTCTCGAACAGTTGATGGTGTTTCATATCGGCGCTTGTACAATCCTGTAATTCATTTCTTATCAGAGGATGGGCAAAACTATGGTTCATTTTATTATCCACAAGGAAGCAAAACACCAGTATGGCATTGTCTAGATCAAATCCTGCTCAGCAAAGCCTTAATTGATACTGTTCATTCACTGCGGTATATAAAAAAGATAGATGAAGTATCTCTAATTAAGCGGTTTAAACCTAATTCAGATATTAGCGACCATCTTCCGTTGCTCGCCGAACTAAAATAAGGAGGACTTTTTAATGGCTTATGAAAATCTATGGGATGTTCCATCTGTAGATATTTTAGGAGATTCTACCGAAAATGTGATGGTAATTATGAAGCAGCAAGCACAGTATTTAAAAGAGAATACTAACGGAAAAGTAATGGGCAAGTTTTCCAGAATCAAAAATATTATGGTCAATATAGCCGGATTAGCTGCAACTTTGTCATCCGAGATAACAGACGATAATGAAATCAACAATCTCTCTGACGCAAACAATCTGTATAAAAGCCAAAAGTATGGATTCGAAATATATAATCAAACTTACAAATTCCGCATTTTTGAAATGAGTCTATCCCCGTTATACCCAATCTCGGTTATGATCGATGAAGGTGTCTTAGAAGACACGCAGGAAAGCCTGAGTAATTGTATTGAAAAAGGGAGTACTAATACGGCCTTCATCATAAGGTCTGACAATGAATTGCTGGAATGTTTAAAAATCGTCTTCTCAAGTAAAAAAGTCAAATATATTCTATATAAATTACAACAGGCATAATACCAAACTTTGCTCTTATGGGAAACTCTTCTAACCGCATCTGGTAATTACCTGTTCGTCTTGAAAAAAACACACGATCCGCTATAATTTAACCGTACTCAGGTGATACGATTTTGATACCAAAAAGCAGGGAACATGGTAGGAACCAGAGATTATACCTCGCCTTTGCTCGCAAATTCCAAGCACCGAGACCTCGAAAGCTCGCAAAATATTTGAACAAAAGCGAGCGGGAATAACACCCCCTTTGCAAATTTATGTGCTACAAGCGCAAGTAATAATTTGATTTCCACCGCATTTTTGTTCATTTTGCGATATTGACAATTGCTTCAAAAAAAGGTATAATGGCGGTAAAATTTTTCTTGAGATAGAGGCGCGTTTGCCAAGAGTACGCCGGGCAGCGGGAGGACTCCCGCCGGCGAAAAGGGGTTGACGCCGAAGCCGCCGGGGAGGTCCTTCCCCGGTAGGCTGGGATCGCAGGGAACACCTGCGGTACTGTCACGAAAGTGGAGCGCTATCCAAGAGTGAGTACCTTAGTCTTCCCTGCCCCGACAGCGACGGGAACATGGCAATCAGCCGTGTTCCGGTTCTGCCCGCACTGTCAGCAGAAGAGGACTGTGGGGCTCCCTCTGTGCGTCTCCGCGCAGGGGGAGCCCCTTTTGCTTCCTCTTACGCGGAGCCGTACACGGTTCCCGACCCGTGGTCTGTCTCCGGAAGCAGATTCTGGAGGTAAACAATCATGTCAAGTACCCGTTCAAACACCCGCCTGAGAACCGTCACAACGGTCATCTCGCTTGCCGTTGCGCTGTGCGTCGTTGTGGCAGCGCTTATCCTGACGCACACATCTGGTGCTCAAACGACAGCTTGGGCACTGCTCGCCCCCGTCATCGCAATCGCGTTGGCGCTGATTACCAAAGAAGTATACTCTTCGCTATTTATCGGTATCGTCATCGGTGCCCTGCTGTACGCGCGGAGCGATCCCGCCACTGCCCTGAATACCATCGTCGGCAAGGGATTGGCAAGTGCCGTCGCCGACAGTGCCGGTATTTTTATTTTCCTGGTGATACTGGGCATTATCGTATGTATGGTCAACCGCTCGGGCGGATCCCATGCCTTTGGGCGTTGGGCACAGAAGCATATCCGCACCCGCGTGGGTGCCGCCATCGCAACCTTTCTTCTGGGCGTAATGATCTTCATCGACGATTACTTTAACTGTCTGACCGTCGGCTCGGTCATGCGCCCCGTCACAGACGGACATCGGATATCCCGTGTCAAGCTGGCGTACCTGATTGATGCGACCGCCGCGCCCATCTGCATGATAGCGCCCATCTCCTCGTGGGCAGCGGCTGTCTCCGGGTGTGTGGACAGCGAAACCTACAGTGGGCTGGAGCTGTTTGTCCGCGCCATCCCGTACAATTTCTACTCCCTGCTGACAATTGTGTTCATTGTAGCACTGTCCGTTATGGGCTTTGATTATGGCAAGATGGCAGGATTTGAGATCCGCGCCCAGGGCGGTGACCGCGGCGCACTGGAAGAGGATGCCGCCGGGAACGGAGAGGCGGTCAACCCGCGCGGCAGTCTGTGGGATCTGATTATTCCGATCGTGATTCTTGTCGTGACCTGTGTATGCGGGCTTGTGTATGTGGGCGGCTTTTTCGGTCCCAATGAGTTCTGCGAGGTGGACAACTCGGGTAATTTCCTGGCGGCATTCGGCGCGACCGACGCTTTTGTCGGACTTCCGTGGGGCGGTCTGGTCTCGCTGGTGCTCATCACCGTTTACCTGATCGCACGGCGCCTCCTGAATTTCCGGGAAGCAATGGAGTGCATTCCGAAGGGCTTTATCGCCATGGTTCCCGCTATCCTCATCCTGACGTTCGCAACTGCGCTTAAGAACATGACCAATCTTCTGGATGCCGCCGGATTTGTCCGGCAACTGATGGAAGGCGCTGCGGGCGGTCTGAGCCTGTTCCTGCCGGCTATCATCTTCCTTGTCGCCTGCGGGCTGGCATTCGCAACCGGCACCTCGTGGGGCACTTTCGGCATCCTGATTCCCATCGTGACCAACATCTTCCCTGCTGACAGCGACCTGCTGTTCATCGGCATCTCGGCGTGTCTGGCGGGTGCCGTGTGCGGCGACCACTGTTCGCCCATCTCGGACACCACCATCATGGCATCGGCGGGGGCGCAGTGCAATCATGTGGATCACGTTGCAACGCAGCTTCCTTACGCCGTGACCGTAGCAGGCATATCGTTTGTCTGTTACCTCATCGCACCGCTGATTGACAACTGGTTCATAACCTTCCCGATCGCTGTTGCACTGACTGTCGGAACGCTGTTTGTCATCCGTGCGGTCACGCGCCGGAGAGCCGGCGCCGTACAGTGCGATGCGGCACGGGTCTGATAGACAGCCTGTACTGTAACTCAGCACAAACATTACAGCAGCCCGCCGGAGGTCGTAAGACCTCCGGCGGGCTGCTGTTTTTTGCTTTGGAATCACTCCACCACAACGCGGAATGTGCGGGGCTTTGCTTCGTTCATGTTGATATTAAAGGAGTACGTGAACGTATTGTCCGCGGCGTACTGCACGGTGTACCCGTCAAATCCCCACTCGGAGGCAAGATCCAGTCGCACCCACGCGCCGTCGACCAGCTCGTAGACACCCGCGCGCCCCAAATCATGGAATCCGCCGACAACCACAGCCACGTTGTAATCGCGGTCGTAATGTGTCTTATAGGCGGTATTGCCCTCAGAGGCATAGCCGGTGCGGTCGATATTGTCCAGTCCGCCCGACACGGTAAACACAGCGGTCTGTCCATCCGCGCTCCGAACTGCCGGAAGGAAGGGATCGGATACAATGGTGTCCTTCTCGGACGTTGCCGTAATGGGATGAAGCAACGTATTTTCACGCGTCAGACGCACGTTGCTGTCGTCATTCGAATTGCGGTCGCCCCAAGGCATCAAAATCATGTTCACACGGATGTAATCTCCGGGCAGAAGCGTCACGCTGTCCAGATCCAGCGTCAGCGCCACACGCCCGTTCCGCTCCACCAGCACCAGCGGTCCCGTGTAGGGCTTTCCGTCAATGACAATATCCCAGTCCTTGATCAGTACCGATATATTGGAGTAGATATCGTACCAATCCAACACAGCAGGGTTGGGGTCGGTCAGCTTGAAGTAGTCAAAGTAGGGCGCCTCGTTGCCCAGCCGATAGACGACCGGCGACAACCGTTTGCTGGCATTGACGATCTGAGACTTGTTGTCTGCATCCAGGTATCCGAGTTTGGTATACATCTGCGGGCGATTGGTAGTCATGGCGTAAATTTCAAAGTCGCCACGGAAATCGGGGAATGTCAGCTCCTCAGTCACGCGGTAATCCAACTGATAGTAGGCACGGTTTTCGTCATACTGCGCCATTTCCATGTGCCGGATATCCGCTTCTATCTTCCCGTCTCCGGAGATGAAACTCATGGTCAGATCAAAATAGGTAGGTCCGGCAGAATCGATACGGTGGCAGATGCTCTCGGTGCTGACCGCTCTGCCATCCTCGCCGGTGTAGTGCAGGAAGGTATGGGAACCGTTGTTCTCATGCTGAGGCTGATTTCCATAATAGCCTGTTACTTCGGTCATATTACCGTCCGCGTCCAGCACGCCGAAGCGGGTATCTCTCCAGTATGGCTGGGACATGGCGCGGTGGTCAGGCAGACGGTTTCCGGTGTAGTCATAGAAGGAAATGCAGTTTGTTTCGGTTACGCCGGTCGACATATGGTAGTAGGCACGGTGAAAGCGGATGGAGGAAACCTGCTTGAGACGATACAGTCCCCAACGCTCGTACAGATGCAGAACAGTCAGCCGTTCGGTCTTGTCAGCCTCTGCCACCATTGGAAAGATGGCATATCCGTAGGAATAGGCGTCATTGTCGGTGTAGTACAGTTCCTCGCCGTCACCCGCAAAGTTCTTGCAGACCTCCACAGGTACAGGCAACATCCGGTCGCCCCGGTCAAGTACGGCAGCGCATTCCAGACAGCCGTTGGTCGTAGCGGCAAGAATGTAAATCTGCCTGTCGCGGGCAACGCCGTCTATCTCAAAGGTCACGCCGAACATCTCGCCCGGGTTCTCGTATAAAGCTGCAAAACCGCCGCCACTGTTACGCACGGAAAACTCATAGGCACCACGCAGTGCGTTATACCCGACATAGTACGCATCTTTCTTGGCATCCAGCACGCGAACCTCAGTCAGCGGATTGCGCTCACAGAACGCCGCATACAGGAAGGCATCAAAGTCATGAGCCGTGTCGGTATAGATGCGGTGTCCCACGTAGCAGGAGGAACCGGTTTCCAGTCGCCCGCCGGCAGGCGTATAGGATTGGCGAATGATGTACACCCCGTCCGCCAGCTCTACGGACAGGCTCCCGCTTGTCTCGTGAGGTAAAAGGATATAGCCGAAAACGCCCGCTCCCTTGATGTCAAAGCCGACATAGGCAGCTGTTTTCCAGTCTACCTCGGCAAGATCGGTATGCGTGCCTGCAGCGTCGCCTACCACCAGCTTGGCTACCGTGTCGGCGGCTATGCGTGTTTCGGTTCCCATGGCGGAGACACCGGTCACTGTCACATCCGCCATGAAGCGAACCACATCGTTGATCTTGTCGGAATACGCGATAAAGTCCCGGTCAAGCGTAACCTGCGGCAGATCGTCCTCAAAACGAACCAGCCATATCTCCTTCAGATCGACCTTCTCCTCCGCGGCACAGCCAACATCCAGCCGGAGTGCGGTCAGCGTGCCGGTATAATCCGTTGCTTTGAAGAGTTTTACTGCATAGGTATGATACTCCCCGTCATTGGCAATGGGGAAGGTGCAACGCTGTTCTGCGGTAAACGTATCGTGACTGCCGGCGACAAAGAAAAGATCGGCAGAGGTGGACGCATAGGAACGCAACGTGACCAGCGCGACCGTATACCGGTTCGTATCGTAGGACAGTTTCTGAAAGACGATGTATGGATCGAATGCATTCTTGATGACAAGCGTCAGGCTTCCGTCCGCGTTTTTCCGGACATCGGAGATATCTTTACTGGTTCCGGTAAACCGACCGATATCAACCGTTGTTTCCTCCGCCAGATTACTGCCGACACCGCCGAAGGTCTGATCCAGAACATGGACATCGTAATAGTAGAAGCCCTGGTCGTACAGGTTGACGCGGCCGCCGGATACCGAGGCGTAGTGCGTCTGCCCGTTTTCCATCCGGATGAAGGAATCCATTGTGTCGGTCAGGTAAACGGCACCCGCAGGGGTAGTCAGTGAACGGACGGCGCAGGGCGAGACGGCACTGGAAAGGGTATAGGTCAGGTGCGCGTTGCGGTTCTCGATGACGTAGGCGTCCCGCTGGGAGTCGGTGTAGTGTCCGGTGACGCCGTTGGCGAGTCCGGCAGCGGTGTTGACAGTCTTGCCGTTGGCTCCCGTATAGGGAGTGTGGGTCTCGACTTCCGTAGCAGGCTCGGTCGCGATCTCCGTGGCAGTGCCGGTCACAGGCTCGGCAACCGATCCTGTGTCGGTCGCCGTGGAAACAGGCTCCGAGACGGTTGACGGATTACCGGTATCGGTATCCGCAGGATCCTGTCCGTGGCGGCAGGCGCAAATTGTGCCGCATAGCAGCATTGTCAGAATGCTGGCGGCAAGCAACAACACGTGTCGTAAGAAATTCGCTTTCATTGAATTTGTCTCCTTGGGGCTCTTTATTTCTTCTGCTGACGGCACCAGATCTCCATGACGACCCCGTGCGGCAACAGTTTGGTAAGCAGAACCTGCGCGCGGATGGAAAAGCCGCAAACAGACACATCCTTACCCTTCTTCATATCGCGGAGCGCGCGCTCTATGACCTCCTGCGGATTGAAAAATCGATTGTAATACGTGATGGTGTCGTCCAGAACGGCGTGCTCGAAAAACTCGGTACGCACCCAGCCGGGGCATACTGCCATCACGCGGATACCGCGCCCTTGCTTTTTCAGTTCCACGTTCAGCGCACGGGAGAAGGACAGCACGAACGCCTTGGTCGCGCCGTATACATTGATATACGGCACCGGTTGGAAGGCGGAGAGCGAATCCAGCTCGTAAACGCAACTGCCCGGCTTCATGTAAGGCAGGGCAAGGTAGGTGACAGCCACGAGCGCCTTGGCGTTGAGGTCTATCATCTTCAGTTGGTCATCCAGCGGCAGAGCGGTAAAAGCGCCGAAACGCCCGAAGCCGCTGGCGTTAACCAATACGCGAATATCAGGCTTTTCCTCCGCCAGCAGTGCCTTCAGTCTTTCCAGGCTGGACGGCAATCCGAGATCCAACGGGATTGCCCGCACCGTCGCGCGCACCTGATTCTGCAATGCTTCCAGTCGCTCCCGGCGCCGGGCGACCAGCCACAGCTCGTCGAATTTCTCCTGCCTGTCCAGCGCCAGGACGAACTCGCGTCCCATCCCGGAGGACGCCCCGGTTATGAGTGCGATGCGCTTCCCTGTCGCGGGGACTGTGTTGTTTTCCACGGTTGATTCTCTCCTTATTTTTCTATTTCTTTGCTTTCTTTGGCTTGTAGGGCTTATTCAGCTTTGCCTTCTTGGCTGGCTCCAGTTTGCCCAGCACAATATAGCCGGTCTTGGCATTGAAGCCCTGCTTTTTGAGCAATTTCGCGCTCTTCTTGCGGTACTTTTTATGGGCACCGGTCAGCGCGTGAACGATATCGGCGTAGATCTCCAGCCCTGTTTTCTTGGGCGGAACCGCCGGTTTCCCGGTGTGGACGCCCAGCACCGCATCCACAGCGGCACCTGCCGCCGCCTGTGCCGCTTTCTTTGAGATAGGTTCCGGATTCTTGCGGATAGCGCGGCGGTAACGCTTGTCCCGCATAACCTCGCGGGTCATGCGCTTCAGTACCTTCCGGCGCTCCCTTTTCTTCATTCCGTCCAATGACGCGATCTGTGCTTTACTTTCTGCCATACAGAAGCCTCCTCTTTAAGGTGTATTGTTACAGTTCGCTGATATCTTCAAACAGACCGGATGCCCGGATCTGCTTATCCCCGCCCAGTACGGCACGGACTGCCTCGCCCCTCCGATTCAGTGTACGCAGGGCATCGGCAAACGCGATGAAATCGGCAGTATTGGTGTGCAGAACCTCCCGGATTTCCGCCTGCAGGTCGGCGGCTGTCCTGCCATCCAGCCAACGCCGAACGGCGGCATAGCCGGCTTCCAGCTTGCTCTGCGGATACAGGTATCGCGACATCGTGCTGACAATCAGACTGTCTATTTCCTCTGTCTGCGGGAGATGGCTTTCCAGCCAATCCGGAAGCCGATCAAACACGGCATAGGTGTCCGCAATATGCGGGTCGCGGAAGGAAGTCAGCCCTATGACGCCGTAAGGCGTAGCCGAGACGCACGCGCCATAGGCACCGCCCTTGGCACGTATCTCGTCCCAGAAATAGGCGTTGTTCAGGTAATTTGCCACCAGTACAGTCGTAACAGCCGGCAGGTCGGCAAGGCAGTATACCTGCGCACAGTAATTGACCTCCGACGGTACCGTCAGGGCTTTGGCTCTCCGGTCTGCCAACGGCAGTACGGTGCGCACCGGCTCCGCAGTTCCGAAGCGCAATTCGGCAAGCGCGCGCTCCCATGTCGCATACGCCTCCGCAGAGCCGATAAAGAGAGACAGCGGGCGTTGACGGGCAAACAGCTTGTCGCACAGGGCGCGCAAGCCGGCGATCAATGCATCGACGTGTCCGTCGAAATCATTTGCCAATGCCGTCAGACGGTGGAGTACCTCAGGTCCGTTCCACGCTTTCAGGAAAGCACCGACTCCGGAAAGTGATGCCTCGGCAAGCCGCAGTGCTGTGGCACTGCCACCGCCTATCATGTTTTCGCGTAAAAAGGCTGTGTTGGAGAACAGATGGCGCAGGACGGCTCGGTCAAAGACAACCTCTGTCAGGTATTCGTAGACCAATGCCGCGGCATCCGTCATCTTCTCATCCGGCACGTTTACCAGAAAATACAGGTATGCGTTGAAATCAGCGGCAGCCGTGCCACGTGCCCCGAACCACAACCCAGCCGGTAGCAAGGCGTTCAGTTCCAGTCCCCGGTCTGACAGCTGCTCCACACTGTGCCGCTCGGTCGGCAGGTCTGCCAGTGCATCCGACAGGCAACGGGCGTAAAAGAGTTCGTCTTCGTTCAGCGTAGTCAGATCGAAAAGCAGTCCTGCCACGGAAATCCCGCCGGTTTCATCCAGGTATTGGATGCTTGGGATGGACTGTCCTTCCGTACGGATACTGCCCACCTCTACGTCCCGGCAGACAGGTGGTATTGCAATATCTGCGGGGGACAGGTGCGGGAGAGCAGCTACCGCAGCCGGGTCGTCCGGCGCCAGCAGGTACTCGTTGAGGGCGGCAATGTGCGCCTCCAATGCCTCGTACGCGCCGGGGATAGCGTGCAGGCGCTGTGCCTCGGACGCCAACCACGCATCCGTGACGGCGCGTTTCTCCTCCGCGACCGTGCGGGATGGGATGCACCGGGTCAACGCCCAGTGATCGCTGTTCAGCACATACTTTTCGATCAGCTCCTCAAAATACCGTGGGTTTTCCGCCAGCCGTTCCCGGATGACCATACCGTCCGGTGCGGCGGCATCGCCCAGCTGGACATGCGAGCGGAGCAACGATTCCATGATTGTGAATCCAACCCGCACGCTCAGCGACTGGCGGCGGCAGACGACCTCATGGTCGTTGATGAGATTTTGGAGGCGCTCCCGGTTAAGGCCGTCGCGCACAAGAAAACGGAGCGTGTCCAGTATGATCTCCCGGAAGCGCTCTGCGTTCCCCGGGTCGGATTTGGACAGGTCAAAGCTCAGGACAGGCTGGCGGTATCCCCCCATCACCCCCATGGAGAAATCAAGTCCGATGCCCGCCGCCAGCACAGCACGGGACAGGGGAGATTCCGGCGTTTCGGCAAGATAGCGCCCCAGAACCGAAAAGGCAAGTGCCTCCTCCGGGCGGCTACCGTCACCCAACACGCAGGAAAACTTCAGCAGTGTGCTACCCTCTGTCGGCTCGCTGCTGTTCAACTGGTAATACACCGCACCGTCCGGACTGACAACCGGCGCCTGAAGCGGAGCGGGCGCAGGCGGTGTCCCCTGCGGTGTCTGTAATCCGGACAGAACGCGGTCGATTTCGGACAGCTCCTCGTCAAACCCAATCTTTCCGGACAGATAGAACACAGCATTATCCGGACGGTAAAAGCGTGCGTAGGTTTCCCGGAACTGTTCATAGGGCAGCGTCCGGATTGCGGCAGGATCACCGCCGGAGATAAAGCGATAGTACAAATCCGGAAACAGCTGGCGGTTATGCTGCACATACAAGCGCGAGGCTGGCTGGCTGTCCGAGTCCTGCATCTCGTTGAACACAACGCCGGAGCAACGCACGCCGCCCTCGCCGTCCGGCTCCAGATGCCACGCTTCCTTTTCGAATATGCGTCTGTCAGAGAGCGCCAACGGGTGAAACACGGCATCCAGATATACGATCATCATATTCATGAAAGCACGTTCGTCGGAGGAGCTGAAATAGAAGAAGGTCTTGTCCGGGTACGTAACGGCGTTGAGGAAAACGAACAGTGAGGTCTTCATCAGGTTGACAAACGGTTGCTTGAGACGGAAGGATTCCGAACCGTCCAGAACGGAATGCTCTATGATATGGAACACGCCGGTATCGTCCTCCGGCAAAGTGCGGAAACCGACGCTGAAAACCATTTGTCCGTCATCGCGGTCGGAGTAGTACAGAGCAGCACCGGTTTTCTCATGGGTAAGTTTCCAGTAATGAGCATTAAGGTGGGGTAGAATGTCCTTCCGCTCGACGCGGAATCCATGCAGGCAATCGCCGATGTTCCATGTTGGCATTATGCAAAATCCTCCTTGCGTTTTTTTGCTTTTCGTTCATTTTGATTATAGCATACTTTCCTGTATATTGCAAGAGAAAAGCGGGAAAATAATAGGGAGGCATTTCTGCCGCGTGGGGCATTCGGAGCCCCGCGATCCGAAACTTCCGCAAAACAGGGAGGGCAAACACCATGAACACACCCGAAGGAAGCGCTGCCGCCCGGCGCGGCGGTATCCTGGAACTGAACGCAGCCATTCTTGCGGCGGCGTCCGTTGTCGGCGGCAAGGAGCGGGAAGGACCGCTTGGCGGGTATTTTGACTTTGTCAACCCCGGTGACCGCTTCGGGCAGGACACATGGGAGAGTGCCGAATCCGAGATGCAGCGCATGGCGCTTGCCGGTGTTCTGGGCAAGGCGCACCGCTCCGAGCAGGATGTGGATCTCCTACTCGCGGGCGACCTGCTCAATCAATGTGCCGGCTCCGCCTACGGACTGCTGTCTTACAGCATCCCATACCTTGGGCTGTATGGTGCCTGCTCCACCTCGGCAGAAGGACTTCTGCTGGCGGCTGCACTGGTCAGCGCGGGGTTTTCAGCCTGTGCCGGAGTCGTAACCTCCTCGCACAACGCCGCGGCAGAACGGCAGTTCCGCACGCCGCTTGAGTACGGCGGACAGCGTCCACAAAGCGGGCAGTGGACCGTGACGGGCGCAGGTGCCTTTCTGGTGGTTCCGGGTTGCTCCGGAGATACCTGCCCGCTCTACCCGGTCGGAACTGCGCCGCTTTCGTACATCCGCGCGGGGATGGCGGGCATCGTGCTGGACAGGGGCGTGACCGATGCCAACAACATGGGGGCAGCAATGGCACCCGCCGCGGAAAGCACGCTTTGTCGCTTCTTTGAGGCATCCGGGACCTTCCCCGGAGACTATGATCTGATCGTGACCGGCGACCTCGGCTGGGAAGGAAGTCGCATTCTCTGCGACCTGATGGACACGCACAGCGCAGGCGGGGTCAGCCTTTCCGTCCGTGATCGGCACAACGACTGCGGCTGTATGATTTTCTCGCGCTCCACGCAGGACACGCACAGCGGAGGCTCCGGTTGCGGTTGCAGTGCCGCAGTGCTGGCATCCTACCTGCTCCCGCGCATACAGAGTGGGCACATCCGGCGGATGCTGTATCTGGCGACCGGCGCACTCATGAGTCCGGACAGCCTCAAGCAGGGGCGATCTATCCCCGGCGTAGCGCATCTCCTATGTTTGGAAACGCCGGAAAGCGTGGTCGCGCCTCAACTTCATCTGTAACAGGGGGGGAAGAAAAATGGACTGGAGTGTCGTCTGGAAGTACCTGACGGTTTTTGCGGTTGGCGGCGCACTTTGCGTGCCGGCGCAGCTTCTGATTGATAAAACAAAGCTGACCCCCGCCCGCATCCTGGTCGGATACGTGGTGACGGGAGTCATACTGGGGGCTGTGGGGTTGTATCAGCCATTGGCGGATTTTGCGGGAGCGGGCGCCAACACGCCGTTGACAGGCTTCGGAAACGTGATCGCCAAGGGTGTCCGCCGTGCCGTGGACGAGAAGGGGTTGCTCGGTGCTCTGACCGGCGGGCTGTCCGCGGCTGCCGGAGGAACTGCCGCCGCGCTTATCTTTGGCTACCTCGCGGCGCTGTTCTGCCGGGGAAAGCCGAAGGATTGACTGCGGGGTTTCAGGAGACGTATGTGCCGTCAGGCGGCAGTCCGAACGCTTCCCGGAGCTTCTCCACCGCCGCCTTTTCGATACGGCTGACGTAGGAACGGGATATGCCCAGCCGGAGGGCGATCTCCCGTTGCGTCAGAGCAGGGGCACCGTCAATGCCGAAACGCAGGGTGATGATCTCCCGCTCACGCGGCTCCAGGCGGGTACGAACAAAGGCTACGGCGCGCTCGGCATCCACCTTGCGGAGTATTTCCTCGGTCAGATTCTCTTCGGAAGAAATAACATCCATGTAGGTGAGCGGATTCCCGTCCCGATCAACGTCTATGGTGTCGCTGAGCGATACCTCTGCGCCCTGCTTTTTCCTGGCACGGAAGTGCATGAGTATCTCGTTCTGAATGCACTTTGCCCCATAAGTGGCAAAGCGTGTGCCGGTCTCCGGTCTGAAAGTGTCTACCGCCTTGCATAGTCCGATTGTGCCGATGGACACAAGATCCTCCTGATCCCGGCTGGAGGCGTAGTACTTGCGGACGATATGGGAAACGAGGCGCAGGTTGTGCAGGATCAGTTTCTGCCTTGCCTCCTCGCGTCGGACAGGATCGGGGTGGGTGCGCGACTGCCGGAAGGCGGCGTCTTCCTCAATGGCATCCAGCGGCGGGGGAAAGCTCTGCGAAGTTCCCAAACCCAGAATGACATGAAACAGACGGACAAACGGAGAAAGCAGGAACGAAAGCATAGCGGAAAGCCTCCTTTCTTGTTTTGGACATGCCGCACCGTCCGGCATCACGGATTTGATGCCAAGATTATCGTACGGTTTTGCCTTTGTACGGAGGGTACGCTTTCAGTATATGCGGCGACGGATTGTCCTGTGCATAGAAAAACCGGTATCCTGCATTGCGGCTACCGGCACGGATCGACTTAACGCCCGATCTCTGTATGGTATGGTTTCCGCCCTCCCTGCTGGGCGTTGGTTTACTGTATGCTATGCCATGCTATGCCATGCTATGCCGTCGTGTCTCCCACCAAATCCTTGCCCGGCGAATCAGCATAAAGCCCAGCGTTACGGCAAGACCGCCAAATCCCAAAAGGAGGACAAAAGACGCAAAGAATACCGGATACGGTGCATTCTGCTGTACCCAGCTCAAAAGCGGGATGTGGCACGTGTAGTAGCGGCTGGTGTAGAACATATTGAAAGCGTACCCGCCGGCAAATCCGAAGGCGTGCTCTGCCTCGTTGAGTGCCAGCGCGACAAAATTCATCGGCAGATAGACAAGGAATGCGCTCCACGCCGTGCGGATTACCGGCTGAACGTGGTCACTCAGCCACAGGTACAGCCCGAACAGCAGCATCGCGCCATGCCAGATCATGGTATGGATGTCCAGAAACAGGATGGGCGAAAACACATCCGGTGAGGGCCAGAACAGCACGGCACACCCTGCCACAGGCGAGTAGGTCGCAAGGAAACAGAGCAGTGCCCGACGCAACTTTCCGTCGTGCAGCGGGGCAGCAAGCAGGGCAATGTAAATAGGTGTCGAGCAGAACTGAAACGGAAACCGTGACCAGTCATAGCTCCAGCCAGTTTGAGGGTCATAGCTGTACACGACTTGCTTTCCGATCTCCAAAAGCAGCAACCCCAGCGCAAATACCCACAGCGTCCGGCGCAAGGCACGTTCTCCGCGCGGAAGCCGCTTACGGAACAGGATCAGAAGGAAAAACAGAATCAGAACCGTTATAAGTGCCCCGACATGAAAGCCTCCGTATACGCCGGGGCGGTCTGACAGCCGGGGCGTATGATCCAGCAAAAACTCAAGCCATTTCACGCGTTCCTCACACCTGCCTTTCCCTGTGCTTTCTCTTTCCTGCCAGCCGGAATGCGCCGGAAATCACGTAATCCGCGCCAGCGTTGCGTACGCCAGCTCCGCAGCCGTGCGATCCGGAAGGCAGGTCATTGTGAACACCGGAACATCCCGCACCAGCGCCCCGACAAGCTCCGCCATGCGATCGCGCAGGGGCGGTGTGGGCGGAAGCAGGGTTGCCTCCAGTATGCCTGCGGCGGCATCAGCCAGCGGTGCGCGGGATATGGCGTTGGACTGCCCGCGCGAAAGCAGACATACGGCGTTGAGCGGGCAACGGGTATTGGTCTGCTCACCCTCTTTGCCGCACCATGGGGTTCCGTAGACCCACCAGTGACCGTCCGGTGTGCGGCGCACCAGCGGTTTGTCGCCGTTGACCACGGTCACGCGGTCGCCGAGCACTTCCTGCCATGCGCGCAGATGGGTGGTCTTGCCAACGCCGCGTGCGGCAGAGAAAGCGTATCCCCGTCCGTCCACTGCGACGACGGCGGCATGAAGCAGCAACGTATCATAGGCGGGCATCCTGCCGCAGATTGCGCGGTACAGGAGTGCGCTCTCGGCTTCAGCGTCGCTCATCCGGCGGTCGCATTCCGCCCGGTAGCCGCAGATGTCCTCCCCGCTAACACGGACGCGAAAAGCCGCCGCTCCGCCGTCCGTTCCGATATAATTCCGGCACAGGGATTCGACATATCCGTATCGGTTGTCTATTTCAATATTCAGCCCGCACAGTCTGACGGTAAACACATGTAACCTCCCTCGGCACAGAAAACCGGAAAGGGAAGCCGGATGCCGGCAAAAATCCGGTCACAGACTTCCCTCCCCCGTTCGGCTGTATGTTTTCGCTCTTACAGATCCGCTTACATGAACTTCTTCATGGTCTCGGTCGCATCCTCAATGGGAAGCGAGACGGTCATGAGAATATGCAGGTCGGAACCCTTCGTGAGCTTATCCAGATTCGTCAGGAAATGATCGAAAGCGGCAAGGTCACCGCCGCATATTTTGAGCGCCGAGTCAACAAACAGATCGGTCACGTCGCTGTTGCTTGCGAGAATACCTGCCATGAAACCGCCGAGACCCGAAGCATCGCCGATAAGATACTCATCGGTGTTGATCAGGCGAACCTGATAATTGATGTCGTAGCGGAGCTTGGCGCCCTTCTCCAAGCAGACCACATTCCCCTTGGAGGCGGAGAGCGCCTTATTGGTTTCATCAATGAGAGTTTTGGTTTTTCCGGTACCCTTAACGCCGACACAAAGTTTAATCATAGCTGTGTACTTCCTTTCTCTCTGTACCTGCTCCGCCGCCTGTGCGGGGATGCATGACGGATTGATTGTGAGGTAATTATACCACAGTTTCCTCCCGATTGCAAGAGCTGCCCGGCAGAATTCACGAAAAATTCTTGATTGCGGGTGGGGTTTGAACAAACCGGAAACCGGTCGGTCTGTCAGTAGGTGGATATTTTCAGATTGGGGTCATCCTGCCCCTTGCGTATCCTGACGATGGTCACCGGATAGCTTACCTTTTCGTTGACGCGAACCATAACAGTTTCGCCGGTCTTACGCCCCAGCAGTGCCCGCCCGAAGGGGGAATCCTTGGATATATTGTCAGTCAGCACATCATTGCGCAGGGACGTGACCAGTCGGACGGTGCGGTTCTCCTCGTCCTCCGGGTAGTAAATATCTACCCAGTCGAACAGCCCGACCTCATCCGCCGCTGAATCCGTGCGGATGACGACCGCGTTCTCGATGGTGCGCTCCAGGTAACGCATCCGGCTTTTGTTGCGGTTATATTCCCGCTTGGCGCAGCGGTACTCGTCATTTTCGGACAGATCGCCGTACTCCTTCGTGCGCTTGACTTCGTCACGCAAGGCGGGGACGCGCGCCTGCCGCTCGGCAAGCTCAGCTTTCAACTGGTCGATATCGACCTGTGTCATTTCGTTACTCATGTGAAATACTCCTTCCCGGCGTATGCCGGTTCTGCCTTCTGCTTTGATTACACACCGATGCTCCGGATCTGTACTTTACCCCTCGCTCCGGTTGGCTATCAGCTCGCAGGCATAGGGGAGAGTCAGGATCCAGTCGCATAGGGTATGCCATTCGGCGAGCTTATGATTGCGCCGGGCATAGTAGATATTTGTCAGATTCTCGTAGTTCATGGTCACGGTGCGCATCTGGTTATAGGACGTGGGCAGGGTCTGGATGATATTGTGCCACGGCTGCCGATTCTCTTTGTCTGCAAGGAACTTCAATCGTTCCGACTCCATATATGCAATGACGGCATCCAGCATCGCAAGTCCGCCTTCATCCATCCGGTCGCAGGAAAAGTCTTCCCGCGAGAAGGGCTTTGTATGGATCCTGTGCATGGTGGAGGTGGAGTTTGCGACTGTTCCGACTTTATAGGTATCAAATTCCTTCCACCAGTACAGCGGAGCTGTGATATCCACCGACACGAATATCTGCCGGAGGAACTTTCGGTGGTCACTGCCGGCTCTGGCAAGGCGGACGGCAAGTCCCAGGTCGTTGGGACCGAGAATATACGCCCCCGCCTCATTGTAAGCGCTGTCCATCCGATCCCAACTGTTCATTGGGTTGCGTGCGCCCCGGATGGCGTTTTCGAGATTCATGACGCTTGCGCGTTGGGTAGTCAGCATAGCACATCTTCTCCTCTCTATAACTCGTGACTCTTGACTTGTGACTCTCAGATGCGGGTCAGGGTATAGCCGCGCTCCTGCAAAACCGTTTCGCCGGCAGGTTGCTGCCCATCCGGGGACAGAATGTACACGCGCAGATTTTCAACCGGTGCGGAAACGACCGGGACACCGTTTTCAAACGTAACGCGCACGGTATTGATGCCACACCAAACCGAGTCGTCCGCACAGGCAAACATCGGCGCGTCACCCGGTTTGCGGAGCATGACCATGACAGCTCCGTGCGGGTTTACATTCTCAAAGGTCAGCACATCGCGCAAACCGATAGGCTTGCCGTTCAGGCAATTCACAGCCAGCGCACCGTTCATGCCGATGCGGGCAAGGTCAAATTCCAGATCCGTCATCTTGTCACTGAAATTATACAACGCAAGGAATTTCGTCTGGTCGTCGAAGTCCAGCACCGTAGCCGAAATCGTCGGTTGCTCAAAGAAATCCACCGGACGCCCCGCTATACCGATTGGGGGAAGCAGTCGGGTATACAGCTTCCGCCTGCCGGGACTGAGCTTCTCCAGTTCATCATTGGACAGCACCTCTCCGCCGGACATGGCGATTGCGATCGACCAAAGCTCCGCCTCGGAATAGGTGCAGTTGAAGCCGTCCCCCGTATCCACATCGCGCAGAACGACGCCGTCCGGGTCATTGATGTAAACGCGGCGGTGGTAGAAGTAGCGGCGCGTGACGGTTGTCAGGCAATTCTTCATGATCTCCCAGTAGGAAGGATTATTCTTGTTCCGTCCCCAGATGATATCGGCAGAGGTGCGCGAGCCGTCGGTGATGCCGGCACCGATCAGCGTCGGTGCGCCGCATAGGAGCAGGAATGCATCGGGACCGACTGCATCGCGGATGGTTTGCAGGGCGCCGCGCAAAACCTCCACGCGGAAGCCGTCACGGAAGCGGATAAAGTCGCCGCGCCCGTTGAAAAACCGGATCGCCGCCGCCAAGAAATCCAGTTTGAAGTAGCGCGCGCCGTATCGTTCTGTCATCTCCCGGAAGGTAGCCGACAGATGCGCCAGGTATCGGGGATCCCCAAGTTCAAACGGATGGTAATGCTCACCCAGCGTGGCTTCCTCACGGGCAAGGTGCTTCAGTTCCCCGTAATAATCCGATTTGTCATCCAGAAGCCACGGCGCCAGCCACAGCCCGAAGGTCATTCCCCGGTCGCGGACGTACTGTCCCGTTGCCTCCAGCCCGGAGGGAAATTTGGTGTCGTCCGGTACCCACTTGCCGCAGAAACTGCCGCACCGCTGCCAGCCGTCATCGATCTGAATGAGATTGGACTCCCCCGCTCTCGTGTACGTTGCCTGTCCGTCAGCCGCACGGCGGATCTTCTCTTCGTTTACATTCCCGTAGTAGCACGACCATGAGCACCAGCCGACCGGGAGCGGCTTATCCGGACGCGCCCCATTGCAGGCGGCAACCGCGTCACCGTATGCTTCCAGCAGGACATTCTCATTGTCCGTCCCCTCTGCGACCATGAACCGCTCCAGCAGGTATGCCTCCCCCGCGTGCAGTTCACGCTCCTCCAGATCAAAACGCAATGTTACAAGACCGTCATGCAGATTGAACATAGCCAGGAAGCGATGTGCGGTCAGAAGTCCGCACAGGAACACCTTACGCGTCCGGAGATTTTTGTATACAGCCAGGTTGTAAACGGTTCTGGTTTCGTTGCCCACATAAGGAACAACACTCGTAAAATCGTTGGTGTGAGCAGAATCATCGTATATATACAGCTCCTCCGGCACATCCGTCAGGGCGTGCGGGAGAGGAATATCATACTCAACAGCCGCCAACGCCAATCCCGCACGCCGCGGAGTCAGCGTCAGCGAATATACGTTGTCCTCGCACAAGGATTTCAGGGAAAAGTCATCGGTAGCGGAATCCAGCGTTATAGCGCGCCCGTCCGGATAAAGCAGACGCAACGCCGCGCCGATCTGTTCTGTCATTTGTTTTTCCTTTCTTCGGGAACCGCCCTTTGAAGCGGCATTCCTTTGTTTCTGTTCGATCGTTCCCGTTCGGAATCACACCGTGTGTCCTGCGGCAAGGCGCAGAGACGGCAGATTCCAATCAGTTCATTGTACCTGCCCGCCGTAGAAATTGCAATAAGAGAACGGCATTGTTTTCAAAAAAGTAACATTTCGCACGCAGAGGGCATCTGCGCAGGGATTCGCGATAAATATCGCCGCACACAGCCCCACGGCTCTTCCACCTGCGTATGCACTACGCGCGGATCATTTGGGGACTCCTCACAAAAAGTCTCATGCCGATTTGTGAAACCTTACGAAAATGCTTTTCTTGCGAAAAACTATTTCATTTTTCAGGACAGTATGGTATAATAAGGTCAGTAGCGGTGCATTTGACCGGCGGAATTGTGAGCGGTCAGGTCAGAGACCGTATCAGGAGGAAAGAATATGGCAATCAAAATGAGAGTTCTGTACAACTCCGGCAAAAAGGGCATGGCTCAGTTTGCCAATGCTGTCAAGGAGAAGTATGACCTTCCCGTCAACGCTGTCAGCGGAAAATTTCCGCCGGAGTACCCTTGCGACAAGGAGCGTATTGTGATCCTTGCGATCTCTGCTAAATCCGAAATGCCGGATGACCTCCGTCGCTTCTGCGGCGGACTGAACAAAACGCAGGCGCAGAATGTCGCCCTGCTGGTGGACGGCAAGCAGGCTGATGCGGACAAGATTGCGGAGGCAATCCGCGCCGCCGGAACCAATCTGGTCGGCGTGAAGGTCATCACGCTGGGTGGTTTCCTGTTTATCGGCGGCACGCTGGACGACAGCCAGAAGGCAGAACTGTTGGGTTGGGTTGACGAAATGGTCGCCGCCTGCAAGTGATTCTGCCCTGCCCCAAAAGAAATTGATGAATAAAGGACTGTGCTGAGGGTGCCCCTCGGTACAGTCCTTTTTGTCTACGTTAGCTTCTGTCGTCCGTCTATTTTCCAGCATGATGCACGGTACTGCTGTGTGCAACCGTTTTCGCCCGACTCCGGAAATTCAGCTGGGAAAGCACGATTGCCGCCAGAATGCAGGCACAGCCCACATACCCCAACGGCTGAATGTCTTGGCTGACGTGCAGGGATTCCGGCGTAAACCGGTTCCACAGCAACGCGCCGATGATGGAGAACACCGACTCGGAGGACAGGATGATGGCTGCAAAAGTCGGGTTGGATGCATGCTTTTGCCCCAGAATCTGGAACGTAAAGCCGACGCCGACCGACAGGATACCGCAGAACAGGATGGCACCGAACGCTCCCCGGAAGCCCTCTGCCGTGACTTCCCCGCGCTCTACGACCAGTCCCGCCGCAAGGTTCAGCACCCCGGTGACCAGGAACTGCCAGGAAGAGAACCGCAGGACGCTGACATCCCCCACCAATCGGTCTACGGCAAGAATGTGCGCTGCCCAAAACAGCACGCCCAGCAGCAGGAATACCTCGCCCTCGCCAAACAGAGGACCGTCGCCGCCCTTGGCGCACAGAAGATACAGACCCAGAACGGCAAGACCTACGCCAACCCATGTATTCCACGAGGACTTGCGGTGAAATACAAGGAAGTAGAAAACCGGTGTCAGGACGGTATACAATCCCGTAATAAAGCCGGTCTTGCCGGGATCCCGGACGATACCCGCGCCGGTTTGCTGCAAGGCGGATGCGACAGCGAGCAGGCATCCGCCGACCAGCGCCGCGCGGGCAGTCTTGATATGGCGCGTCCGGCGCGCGGCTTTATCCAGGTCTTGCTCCCGCTCGGCAACGAGGTAGACGGGGATCAGACATACGGCGCCAAGCAGGAACCTGGTTCCGTTAAATGTCATGGCGGGCAGGTGATCCGCACCCAGTACCTGTGCTACAACGGAAAAGCCCCAGACCATGGCAGTCAGGAGCAACATGAGGGAGGCGGTAAGGTTTCGTTTCATTGGTTGCGTTTCTCTTTCTGTAAAGGAGGATATGCCAAAGGGGGGGACCGGCGCCGCCGGGCAAAGGAACTTATTCCTTCACCCGATAGTCGGCGATGGCACGGAACATTTCGCGCGCAGCGGTATCGTCCTGGATTTTTCCGTTACGCACCGAGAGCACAGGCGTATGCAGGCACAGCACCGTGTCCGCAGGCAACACGCGCGCCGCAGGGTTATTGCGGTAGAAGTCCGTTTCGGACAGCCGGATGCCGTAGCCGTCTGCCGTAACGCCTTCCGGGAGCGGATCCTCCCCGTACACATCAGCAAGCGCCAGCAAATGCCCATTGTCCTTTTTGGTTTCAAACATATACGGGCTGAGAAGGAGCAGGGTGCTTTGCCCGTTCATCAAATACTGATCAAATGCGCGGATCTGACTCTGATTGTACACGCTGTTTATCTGAAACTGCTCACTACGCACTTCCCAGTACGCTTTCTCGGACTCATACTCACTATCCGAGTAGACCTGATACCCCTGCACGTAAACCAGCAAATCACCGTCGCCGTTGAAATCGCGTGGGCAGAATTTCTGTAAAAGCTCCGTGAATCTTCCGTTCTCGTCCGCATTCATCGTATACGGGACGGCGACCGTTACATACACGTCATACTCTACGCGGGAGAATATCTGTACAAGCCCGATGACCAGCACGACCAGGAAGAATGCGGCGATGATGACCTTCCACTTGTGATAGTACCAGAAATTGTCCAACCAGCGAATCTCGCGGCTGCTTTTCGTCAGTTCCCCGGGGGTCAGCTTGTCACTGCCGGAGCTGTCCGGCACATTGTTCCGATCATCTGCTGCGCGCATGGTTTTTCATACTCTCCCTCCGGCAAAACTCTACGCCCGGCTCACGCAGATGCTCCGGGCGTTTCCTGCTGTCTCCCTACCGGTCAGCCTTCCTGCGACTGGCGGGAAACGTTCAGCACTCTGAAGGTCATGGCACCGAAGGGAGCCTCGACCGTAACGGTGTCCCCCTCCTTCTTGCCCATGATGCCCAGTCCGATGGGGGACTGATCCGAGATTCGATGCTCCATAGCATCCACCTCGTTGGAACCTACGATGTAGTACGTGATCTCCTCGTCCTCATCCTCATCGTGCAATACCACGATGGATCCGAGTCCGATGGTGCCGTCATCCAACGCATTTTCGTCAACGACGATGGCATTCTCGATTAACGCCTCCAGCTCCAGGATGCGCGCCTCGTTTTCTGCCTGCGCTGTGCGTGCCGCGTCATACTCCGAGTTTTCGGACAGGTCACCGAAACTCTTGGCTACTGCGATATCCTCGCGGATTTTTTCGCGCTCCTCCTGCTGTCTCCGACGTAGCTCATCGAGCAACTCCTGATAGCCCTGCTTGGTATACTGTTTTCTGTTTTGATTCTGATCTGCCATGGTGGTTTCCTCCCTGATCATCTGTTTAACTGTAGAATTATTTTGGCGCTTTCCTTGATGGAAATTGTCCGCCACGCGTCAGCCGCGCAGTGCCTCGACCGCACGGCGAAGCTGATTGTCGTTCGCATCGGTCAACAGGTTAAAATTGATTTTCTGTGCTTCCTCGGACAGCGCGCACTCCACATCCGGTGCGATGCCGATGCCCTGGTAGTTCTCCCCCACGGGCGGATCATAGTACTGCGTGGTCAGCTTCAACGCGCCGTCGTAGCCGTAGCGCGAAAGCGGGTAGGTGGTCTGCATGATGCCCTTGCCAAAGGTGTTGGTGCCCACGATTGCCCCCAGTTTATGATCGCGGATATTGGCTGTAAACAACTCTGCCGCGCTGGCGGTATTGCCGTTAGTCAGCACTGTCAGCGGGTAAGCGGAATACCTGCCGATATCCTCCACGGACAATTTTCCGGATCCGCTCGTAACCTTACCGTCTTTGACAGTGACCGCGTAAGTGGTCTTCTCCTTCTTGTCCATCTGCGCGCGCGACCGCGTGTGCAGTATGACATCCCCCTCCTTGAGGAAGAAGGTTGCGATGTCCTCCACCGATGTCAGCAATCCGCCCGGATTGTTGCGCACGTCCACAACAAACGACGTGCAACCAGCGGCGATCAGAGCATCCATCGCTTGCCTGAACTGCTCCGCTGTCGGATTTTCAAAGCCGGTGATACGCACAACACCCACAGTCGTGTCATCCGCATACACGTGCGACAGTACGAACTTTGTCTCAAGCATCCGGCGGACAGCGGTCAGAACGACCTCCTGTCCGGCACGCAAAACGGTGAAGGTCACCTGCGTGCCTTCCTCGCCCCGGAGCAGTCGGAGCGCTTTCTCATAGCCGACCGTCCCGACCGACACGGCATCTGCACCGGTTCCGATGCGGATGATGCAGTCATTGATCTGCACGCCGGCTTCGGCGGCGGGCGAATCCTCGTAGACATTCACAATTTGGATGGTGTCGTATGCACTCTCGCCCTCGCCGATGGTCGACTGAATCACCGATACGCCGATCCCGCAGAGCGTCCCGTTCTGATCACTGATCAGCTCCTCAAACTCGTCTTTTGTCAGATACTGCGCATACTTGTCGCCGGTTTGCTGGACATATGCCTTGAGTACAGCCGTCAGGAGTGCCTCATCGTCCAGGTTAGAGTACACGGTCAGCGAGCGGAACAGCCTGTCGATGGTGTCCAACTCGGCGGCAAAGGTCGTCTCGGTTTCCGCACCGGGCTTCGCTGCAATGACCGGCTCCTTGACATAATATTTAGCCGTCAGGGAGAACGTCAACAGAACGGCAAGCAGAACCGCCGTTACGGTCGTGCTGATTGCCGCCCCCAAACCGATGCGCCGTGTCGGCTTTGCTTTATTGCCCGCCGCATAGTGTTGCGGGACTCTTTCCGTCTTGTCTGTCCCGGGCAGTGCTTCCTGCTCCGTCACATCCTGCCCGTCGCGCGGAGTGGGATCTGTATTCTGATTCATTACGTTGTTTCCTACCTCAATTCAGGGTGCGGCCCGGTCAAACCGGGCAAGAATCCCGCCGGACACACCATGCGCATGCTCGGCAGAACTCGGTCGTAAGGGATAGCGCCGATAAAACGATCCGGGAGCATCGCCGTTTTCCCGTCCGCACATCGGTCAGGCATCCGCTTCAGGATTACCGTACCTGTTCCATATCCTCCCCGCATTCCGCCCAAACTATTCTCATACCAGATTCAAAACCTCTGAAATGCAGAACATAAAAAAGGACTCTTGTCCATGAAAGAGCTGCGCTTAGCAGGGGGTATGGAATGCGAGCAGTCCGCGCGCAGAAACGCGGTTACGGCAGTCAGCTACCGACAGATATCGGGTATCCAAAACGAAATCCATACGGCTAAGATTATACCACGGGACGTGCTTTTTGTCAAGAGATTTGCTTCAAATATACAGGGCAACAGTTTAGCGTTACAATAATGCCCAAATATTCCCTTTCGCTCTCTTGACAATCGGTAAGAAACGGTATATAATGGTATGCGAAAGCGCCTGTAGCGCTGATTTTTGAAATTGAAAGGATGAGGTTTACTATGCAGAAGCAAACAATGTTGTTCCCGGTTGAAAGAAGAAAAAAGATTTTGGAAATTGTGGAAAAAGAAGGAAGAATTACTGTGTCTGATATTCAACGAATTTTCCTTGTCGGGTATGAGACTGCAAAAAAAGATTTGGCATTGCTTGAAAGCGATAATAAACTCAAACGTGTTTACGGTGGCGCGATATCATTAAGTAGTAATAATGATTGATGAACCTTTTCGTGTGATTGTATTGTGCGTTGCCACAAAGGTATATGCCCCCCTTGCAAATAGGGACATCTACAAAAAGAAACCGGACGCCCGCTTGGATACGCATTGTATCAAAACTGGTGTCCAGTTATGTCCTCGGCACATGAAAAAGATATTTTTGCGGTTTCTTTGGTGGGATCTGAACCTCTGCAAGCCTTGCTTGGAAGTATGACATCACTGCTCCACCTCGGTTTCCACTTCCATGCCGCCGATGAACACCACCTTGATCTTCTCCTTGGATTCTACGATGACGCATTGCAGGATCTGGCGGATCACTGCATCGTCATAGGTAAGCGGATGATTTTTCATGCCGTCGAGGATGGTGAAGATATTGTCCAGTCGGGACGCCGTATTCTGCCGGTGCTGCTCGGCGGCAGCGTATTCTGCCAGTTCCTTTTCAAGCTGGCGCTTTTCTGTCATCAGATCCGTAATGCGGGGATCAGTGAGCAGCTCCTGCTGATTTTCGGCAGTCACGCTGTTCAGCAGGCTTTTGAATTCCTGATCGATCTGCGCAATGCGGATCTGTATTTCAACGCTCTTGTCCTCTCCGGCCCCGGCACCGAGGCCCAACCGAATGTGCTGCTTGAGGGTTTGCAGGATATTCGGGTCGATCTGCGCTGTTTTCAAAACTGCATCCATGATGGCGTTTTGCAGTGGTGCTTCTTCCATCGTCGGCGAGTGATGGCAGTATTTTTTGCCGTAGTCCAGCCGGTTGATGCAGCGCCAGACGATTCGCTTTTTCCCGCCTACGGTCCATGTGCAGCGACGGTATGGCGTGCCGCATTCACCGCAGATCAGCAGCTCCGTTAGGGCGTATTTACCGCAGTACTTGCCCTGTTCCGTATTCTCACCTCGACGCCAACGCCACGGGCGAGGCGGGGATGAAGCTCGGCAAGCTCCTTGCCGATGATGAAAGCGAGGTGAGCTGATATGCCAGGGAAGGGCGAAATATCCTTGGAGCAGCTCTATAAAATGCTCCATGTCAGTAAGAGGAAAGCGGCGTGGATGCTGAACAATGGCATAATTCCGTGTCGGATCCGTCCGACCAAAACGCATCGATATATCGTGCCAAAGAGTGCCCTCGTGGAATTTCTCGTCGATGACTTCGCATTCGAGATTGTCCATAAGTCGACGTGGCATATGAATACGATACTGCTGTTTGTAGAGAAGGAGTAAAGAAAAGGCACAGCCAACACGAATGTGAGGGCTGTGTCTTTTAAAGTACACATTATTTCGATAGCGCATGTCCAAATAGTAGGATATAGTTGTTTACGTTTACTTCAATATTTTGGGCGAGATCCGATAACGCTTGTGGTTTGTTCGTGCTTGCGTTATCGATTATTAACAACAAAAGCAAATAATATGTCATCAAAAATGCAAAATAGCTATTTGCCATAGTAGTCATATTTGAATAACTACTTTTTGTGGTTGAAATTGATGAACCATGTGCTGTGTCATTTCTGAGTGAATATAAAAATCCAGATATTATTATGTGTAGCTGATCTTCTAAAGAAATAGAGTATGTTATTCCATCTATAACTATCGAATGCTTGTTTAGAACATGATAGAGCAAACGACTTCCTGGTCTAATACCCGTAGAATAGTCAGCATAATTTGTTGAATACTTGTTTTTTATTTGATTTAATAAATTGGATCTGTTTACATTAAGCGTTCCGTTGCTGTTTTTTGCTGATCTGTTCGCAATTCGAGAATCGAGAATTCTGCTAAAAATATACTGCAAACTCTTGTGAGGAATATTTTCCATCAATTTGCCAAAAGCAATATTCAGGTCACTATCACTTTGTATTAAGGAATTCCATACAGGAACCAAACTCCAATTGCGATCAGTTATTCGATCAATAGAGGAAACAGATTGGCTATAGATATCAAACGCTGTAAAAATGAATTCAAAAGAATGATTGGGTTTACTCCCTAAAGATTCTAAAGCGTCGATTAAAAAAGATATGGCTTTATTATAAAACTCATCTGTGTTGGAAGTCATATGATATGGGATAAATGGGATTCCATTGTTTACAGATTTATACTTCTCTTCATATCGAGCTTCAATATCAAATTTGTCTACGTTAGGCCAATTGTTTATATACTCAATTCTTTTTGTCTTGAAATCCTGCATTTTTCCTCCTTGTTATTACAACGAAAGCCCTTGAAACAAAAACTTCAAGGGCTTGTTTTGGCGGAGGGAAAGGGATTCGAACCCTTGTGGGCGGGTGCCCAAACGGTTTTCAAGACCGCCTCGTTATGACCACTTCGATATCCCTCCGTGTATCAAGCCAACCGCAAGGTCAGCTTGAACCAAAGTTTGAAAATTAAGGAAACCGCGAGCGTCTCGTCCTGCCGCACGCCGGTACTGCTCTTAAGAGTGGTACCGGCGCGCGGCAAACACTGCGCGAACCGCCGCTTCAGGGATTAAACCGCGCGTATTTTTTGTTGACTTCGTTCAGCTTCCGCTCGATGACCGACTTTCGCTTCTGGTATGCGGATGCCAGACCGCTTCCCTGCCCCGTTCCAGCCACGATTGACGTGATGCCCATATCCCCAACAGTGGATATTTCGTATCGCATGGAGTCTCGGATCAGATCCAGCATATCCGAATCCTCCGGAGCATTCAGCCGCTTATATGTCAACGTGATCTCGTAGAAAGCATCTACCACCGTATCATGTGAGAGATAGCTCCAGTAGGACATGATAGCTGCCGCTCTGTCCGGATCCTTGACGGATGACGGCATCGCCCACGCGCAGGCAAACGGATCTACCAGATGCCAGTAACGCTCCTGATACGTATCATACTTGGGATTCGGCAGGATGCCGTATTCGGATCGCATATCCACAAAGCAATTGGCATCCCCTGCGCCGTTCTGCACGAAAAGAAAGTGATCTTCCGCGAAGAGCGAGCGACCGTAGTCAAAAATATGCCTGTACCCCGACGTATCCTGCCCTTTGGCAGCCGCATCGAAGGACAGCAGGTGTGTCTTGTCGCGCATCAGCTCAGCCACCTTATCAATGACGTTGGACGTCCGTTCGGATACGAAGGAAACCGTCAGATACCCGTCCTCGTCCTTGGTCGTAAACGGGACATCACAGCCGCTGATAAAGAATGTCGAGGTTTCGGAGAGCAGCCCATAACGGTCATGCCCGTCCCAAACGCCGTCTCCGTTGAGGTCAAAGGCAACAGTTTGCACCATATCCACAAAGGAGTCCATCGTCCACGTGCCGGCACGCACCTGATCGTAGGGCGCAACCATACCGTATAAATCGCAGAGATGCTTATTGAAATACAGAAAACGCGCATTGCTCGACGCACTCATGCTGGCATCGCTGACGGCGAGGAACACCACATTCTGGACTGACAGCGCTTCGTCCGCGTTACTGTCCCACCACGGATCAGAAGGCACATAGTGCGGCAGCTTCCGCCAGTTATGGTAATAACCGGACAGTGACTGCGGGAACATCTGATTCATTGCGTCCGTGATCAGGTCGAACTGATCGTCTCCGGCAAAGCCGGTCCTCCGCACCATCCCGACCGGGGATTTACTCAAAACCGCCTTGAAACTGACCCCGAGGTCGTGCTCAAGCAGAAGGTTGCGCGTATACACGGCATCGTTCACAGGTTCGGAGTTAAGTCCTTCCGAATATACGTCACTGACATCATATGAGCCGGCTCCGTAGCGGTAGAGAACCGAGAAGGTCGAACCTTCCAACTTCACTCCGGACATATCCGGCTTGGCAGTTGTTTCGCTTTCGGCATCTGTCGAAGACGGAAGTTCCGGAACGGTTGTTGCCGTTTCCAGACCGTCTGTCCCGCAGGACGGCAGAAGAAGGGCAAGAACAACAGTCATGATAATGCTCGCGATCAAGAACCGGCGTTTCATACTCTGGGAAGCTCCTTTCAAATCTGACAGGATCTGGAGTTCTTGGGGCAACGCACTGCTATTATACCACATGCTTCCGCGCCTGTCAAGCGCAATTTCAAAAAAGCCGGAGCAAGACTGTTTTGATGGTTCCGTTCAATCCGCAATGGGCGCCAAGCCGGAAATACCTACCTTGTCACCGCGCAGTGTTTTCCGCAATTCAGCCGCATATCTCGGCGTCATACCCCGTGACGTCCGTCCCGTTATGTCCGGTCATTATGCAGACGGTTCCGGCGCACTCGCAGGGCTGACCGAAAGCATCAGCGGACACAATGGCGTTATAATGATTTCCGAAGAAGTGTCCGTCCCTGTCCCGCAATGCCAACGGCTCTCCCCATTCTGTCAGGCTCTTGCCCTCCGAAACCACCATGTGCTCGGTCAATCCGAATTTTTCCACCAACGTTCTGTCAAACAAGTTATAACACATAAGGTAGCGGTTTCTTGCTGTATCAAAAATGACTCTTGGGTGCCAGCCGTTCCTGACGATCACGCTTTCTTTGCCCAGATTTCCGGCTTCGGAAAAGCTCCCGTCATAGTATTTCACGAAATCACCCATGATCCCGTCCCTGCGCAATCTGGTTCTCGCAACGCAAACATCGCAGGAAAGCCATTCCCCTTTTTCAACGTCCACATGGATCACATCATAAAACAAATACAAAAACTCTGCATCAAAAAAGCATGAGAAATCGCCGCTGCCGAGATTGACCACGTCCCCGGTCTGCCCCTTGGCGTTGATACTTTCGGGAATATATTTTTCCGAAAAGCACACGGCTTCTCCCGTGAGAACCCATCTGTCAAACGTCCATGTCCGTCCTTCGTCATCCGAATGCATCATGCCGACGTGCCGGAAATCGGAGTCGAACCGCGGTTGCTCGCAAGGTCCCAGCGCATCGTAAGCAGTGCCCTTGCCGTTCCAACCTGTTTCATTGTGAAAATAGCAAAAGAATCTATGCGTACCGGGGCAAATGTACAAGCCGAACGGCCAGATGCTCCCTCGCGCCAAAACTCCTTCCGGATATTCGATCCCGGCGAACGCCGTGCCGGCGGCGCCTACCTCGAAATCCGTCTTCGCCTCGTATACATACCGCATATCCTTCAGCGTCGTTCCGCAGAACATTCCGATGTGCCCCATATGCGAATGCCCGCTCATGCCCCACAATCTTCCGTCTACATCCCTGTACAGTGGCACCGTGCCGTCCTGATACACGCCTGCCTCGTTCGCAAACGGTGTTTTGAAGCTTTCACCTATTTCAATCTTCATATGTGACCTTTCCTTTCTCACCAACGAAGAAATAATGGCAGTTCCGACTTGCGGGAAAGCCGGTTGCTCTGACTGCCAAGGCGCAGAACTTCCTGCCAGACAATTTCTTCTCGGATTTGCCGCTTCTGTTCCCATTCATGGTCTGCATCGCCTGCAGATCCTACGTACAATTATACGGACTGCCGGAGGCTTTGTCAATGGTGGAGTCAGGAAGCATGAGAAAAGTTACAAATTGTCTGCCGATGTAACGCCCTCGCTTTCGCAAGCAAAAAATCCCTCAGGGGGACTTGCCCGGACGCCCGGAATGTGGTATACTGTAGGTATTTCAAGTAAGGAGTCACTGCTTCTATGAAACACGCTGCGCTTTCGCCTGCCGCAGGCGTTATCTGCGAATTCAATCCTTTTCATAACGGGCACGTGCGCCTGCTGCGTGCGGTGCGCGGAGCGCTGGGTGACGGCGTGTGCATCGTATGTGTGATGAGCGGACGCTTCGTCCAGCGGGGCGAGCCTGCTGTAGCCGACCCGTACCTGCGTGCGCGGGCTGCTCTCTGCGGCGGAGCGGATCTCGTGCTGGAGCTGCCGTTCCCGTGGTCGGCGGCAAGCGCGGAGCACTTCGCCGATGCCGGGGTATCCGTTCTGTCCGGTTTGGGCGTCGGAACACTTGCCTTCGGCACGGAAAGCGGAGACCTGACGCTTCTTCGTGCTGCGGCGGAGGTCCTGGCTCAGCCGGACTTTCCGGCTCGCTCCGCCGCGCGGGTGCGGCAGGGCGACGGTGCTGCCGTAGCCCTGTCCGGGCTCCTGCGGGAAGCATTGTCGGATATGACCCCGGCTCTCCCGGATGATTTCCCGTCCTCCAACGACAGACTTGCAATGCAATACCTCCGCGCTATGCACGCCGCCGGAGACACAATGACCCCCTTGGCTGTCCGTCGGGAGGGGCAGGCATTCCGGGACGAAACACTGCATGATCCGTCTGCACCATCGGCAAGTGCCATCCGTCTGCTGATGCGCGAAGCGTCGGCAGACCCGGATTGCCTGTGTGCAATGCTGACCGGCACCATGCCGGACGGTGCATTGCAAGTATGGCTGGACGCGATCCGTGCCGGACAGGCACCAACCGACGGCTCCGCCCTGCTCCCCTTCCTGCACGCTTTTTTCAGGCTGGCTGACCCGGACGAACTGACTGAGTTCTCCGGTCTGTCAGGGGGACTTTCCCATCGGCTTGTTCGCGCGGCACTGGATGCCCCGACACCCGCCGTATTCCTGTCATCCCTGCATTCACGCCTGTACACCGACGCGCGCCTGCGCCGCGCCATGCTGAACGCTGTACTCGGGGTAACGGATACGGATTTACGCGCTGTGCCCGTTTACACAACGCTTCTGGCAGCGAACCGGCGCGGGTGCGCTTTCCTGAAAGATCTCCGGTCGGCACAGCGTGAGGGAAGTTCCTATATTCCGGTCGTCACCAAACCGGCGGATGCTCCCGCTTGCCGCCAGACCGTACTTGCGCACCGCGCGGACGCACTGTTCACGCTCTGTCTGCCCCGACCCGTAGCGGCTGGCGACTGCCTGCGGCAGACCGCGTTTATTTCGGATCAGAGCGTTTAGCCGTAGCCGGAAGTTGTATAACCCAAAGGGGATCTCCAGAAAGTATCTGAGATCCCCCTTTGGAAAATCATAAGACAAAAAAAGCGCTTGCATCCGCAAGCGCTCCGTGGCGCGGCATAAGGGACTCGAACCCCCGACCTACTGGTTCGTAGCCAGGCACTCTATCCAGCTGAGCTAATGCCGCATTGCCGTCGGTCGATCTCTCAACCGAACAGGACGTATTATAGCACAATCCGAAGAGATTGTCAAGAGGTTTTTAAAAAAAAGTCAGGACAAAGCGTTCACTTCTTTTGCATGGCAGGATTTCAACGGAACGCCGAATAAATCGGCGGCTCCCTAACCGCCACAATTCCAAACTGTCCGAAAAAAGCATCTCCCGAAGAGCATCGGAAACAACCGTCGGCTGTCCCCGATGCTCCTTGCTTATGTCGGCGACGAAATCACTGTTTTGCGATATACCCATCCAGGCAATGGATCGTATAGGCACCGGTATCAGAATCCCAGCCCCTGCCCTTCCGGATTGCTGACCACTGCGCTTTTGTGCCGTCGTATATGACAGATTTCAAGGCAACACAACCGGTGAAAAACTCATTACCAATGCGCGTCACGCCGTCGGAGAGTATGATTGAAGTCAAACTGACGCAATCTTTGAATATGCCATTCCCCATGTCCGTAACACTATCCGGAATCATAATCGAGGTCAGACTTCCACAACCGGAAAATGCCGCGTCTCCGATACTCATGACACCATCGGGGAGAGTGATCGAGGCAAGACTGCTGCAATCCTTGAACGCATCGTTTCCGATGTTTGTCACGTCTGCGGGGATTGTGACCGAAATCAAGCCGGTGCAACCGGAGAACATCCCTTCGTCGATACCCGTCACGCCGCTCGGGATTACAGCAGAATTCAGTCCGGCACAGCCGGAGAATGTCCCTTCTCCAATGCTTGTCACACCGTTCGGAATCGTAATCGTGATCATACTACTGCAACCAGAGAATGCACACCTTCTGATTTCCCTCACACCGTCGGGGATAGAAATTGAAGTCAAACTGCTGCAATCCCGGAACATTTCCTCGGCGATGCACGTCATGCCGTCGGGGAGCAGGATTGAAGTCAAGCCGGTGCAATCCTGGAATACGGCACCGCCGATGTCGGTCACGCTGTCCGGGATCGTGACGGAGGTCAAGCCAATACAGCCGCGGAACGCCTCGAATCCAATCTCTGTCACACTGTCCGGGATAGTGATATCAGTCAAGCCGGTGCAACGGCTGAACGCCTGATCACCAAGGCTGGTCAATCCGTCCGGAAGCGTGACAGAAGTCAGGCTGGTGCAAGCGTAGAACACATACGTCCCAATGCTTGTTACTCTTTCCGGGATCTCAATGCTTTGCAAGCCGGAGCATTTATAGAATGCCCAATCACCGATACTCGCTACTCTGTCAGGGAGCGTGACAGAGGTCAGAGAAGTGCACTCCCAAAAAGCAGAACCGCCGATACTCGTCACGCTGTCCGGAATTGTGACGGAGGTCAGGGAAGAACACCCCCAAAATGCTCCGTCTTCAATGCTCGTTACGCCGTCCGGAATGCAAAGAACGCTCTGCTCTTTTCCTGCCGCAGTAACTCCCGTCACCTGTGTGCCGGAAAGAACAAAGAATTTCGCATTCTCCGCCTCGGAGATGAACCACGCAGTGTAGGTAACGTCCTGAATCACGGCAGTCACCGAAGGAGACCAGCCAAGGAACAGGTATCTGCCTCCCTCGTTTGCCGGCTTTTCGGGGACTGTACCGGTGTAGCTCGGCGTCGCACCATACTCCATACTGTCCGTCGCAAGGACTGTTCCGTCGTAGTTTTTCCATGTTACCGTATACTTGTTGGAAGTTTTGCTGAATTGTGCAGTATAGGTCGTATCGCCGGTCACAGCCTCCGCTTCTCTGTCCCACCTGCTGAATGAATAAGTGTACTTTTTTGTCGTGGCTCTGGTGGGCGTTGCGCCGGTATAGGTCGGCGTTTTGCCGTGTTCCACGCTGGCTGTTTCAAGAACTGTGCCGTCGTAATTCTTCCATGTGACGGTATATATCCGGGCAACTGTGCCTGTTTCCGCCATCTCCCCGTCAGTGGACGGCTCGCCGGTTGTTTCGTGATCGGGCAACCTTGCACCGGTAGTTTCCGCCACTGTCACATAAACTTCGGTTGTCCCTTCCGCATCAGTCTCTTTGCCGGTCTCCGCCGTTCCGTTCGCAGCCGAAGTTACATTCGTTCCGGTCTCTTCCGGCTTATTCACTGTCGATTTGCAGGAGATAACCACAAACGTCAGAAGAAGCGTCAGCAAAAGACTGACTCGTAATAAAATCCGTCTTGTCATAGTCCCGTCCTTTCCTTATGTTCCAAATGTCGTGGAGCGTGATCACGGGTATTATATCATTTTTGACCAAGCTTGTCAACAGGAAGAGACGACGCAAAAATCTACAGAATGCTCAGATCAGCCGCAGACGCAACAGCCGTGCGCTGCCCTATGGCACGCACGGCTGAAACATATCGGGATAGATTTCGGTCTCAGAAAGCGATGGTCTTTTCGATATACGCCTTCAACTCGCTGACGGGCAGGCGCACCTGCTGCATACTGTCGCGGTCGCGGACAGTCACGCAACCGTCTGTCTCCGAGTCGAAATCGTAGGTCACGCACAGAGGCGTACCGATCTCGTCCTGGCGGCGGTAGCGCTTGCCGATAGATCCGGTTTCGTCAAAGTCCACATTGAAATACTTGGACAATTCCGTATAGATCTCAGCCGCCTTATCCGACAGCTTCTTGGACAGGGGCAGAATGGCGGCTTTGACGGGTGCCAGCGCCGGGTGCAGGTGCAGGACAACACGGATGTCGTTCTTTTCCGGATCGACAACCTCCTCATCATAGGCATCACACAGAACGGCAAGCACGCTGCGCTCCACGCCGAGCGAAGGCTCGATGACATACGGGATGTACTCCACCATGTCCTTGCCTTCCCCTTCGCGGTAGACCATTTTCTCACCGGACGTGTTCTGATGCTGGGTAAGGTCGTAATCGGTACGGTCGGCAACGCCCCACAGCTCGCCCCAACCGAACGGGAACAGGAACTCAAAGTCCGTGGTTGCCTTGGAGTAGAAGCACAGCTCCTCCGGATCGTGGTCACGCAGGCGCAGGTTTTCGTCCTTAAGTCCGATGGAGAGCAACCAGTTGTGGCAGAAGCTACGCCAATACTGGAACCATTCCAAGTCGGTGCCGGGCTTGCAGAAGAACTCCAGCTCCATCTGCTCAAACTCGCGCACG